>FUFK010038203.1_pt1 | contig 176316 bp, 188 predicted proteins | sample 1021851 | NCBI WGS metagenome assembly FUFK01 (sample SAMEA51879418, study PRJEB19060) | metagenome | reverse complement strand
TGCTGGATCAGGGTTGCCCCCATTGTCCAATATTCCCNACTGCTGCCTCCCGTAGGAGTCTGGGCCGTGTCTCAGTCCCAGTGTGGCTGATCGTCCTCTCAGACCAGCTAGAGATCGTAGTCTTGGTGAGCCATTACCTCACCAACAAACTAATCTCACGCAGGCTCATCAAACAGCAAGAGCTTCCAAGGATAGGCCCTCTTTCCCCCTTAGGGTATATGCGGTATTAATTCGGGTTTCCCCGAGCTATCCCCCACTGAATGGTAGATTCCTACGCGTTACTCACCCGTCCGCCACTTTACTCGCTCCCGAAGGAACTTTCTCGTTCGACTTGCATGTATAAGGGCTGCCGCCAGCGTTCAATCTGAGCCATGATCAAACTCTTCAATTAAATTAAACGATTATTTTTTTTAAAAAAATAATAAAAAATGGGTGACTATCAAATTTTGATAATCTAAAAATTGACACTAACCTTTATTAAAATGGTAAGTGCCCGCACGAATTACTTGTTAATTGTTTTTAAAGAACACCCGAGCCTATTTTTCTTAAGCACGAGCGAGCGATTATACATGGCTTTGAGTAATAAGAAAGCGAAGATTTAGCCTTTTTTTAGCTTTATTTTTAAATGCTTNAGCTTACCAACTTGATAGGTGTTTTCAGACGGATTTTGAACGGAAATAGCTTCGTCAGAAATCTTTTTTCCGTCTATTTTTACTGCGCCTTGAGCGATCATTCTCCTTGCTTCTGATTTACTTTTACAAAGTTTATAGTCTCCCAGTTCCTCACTGGACAATAGGTCTAAAATAGATATTGAAGATGCTTTCATAGAAAGCTTAATCAATTTAATTTCTGCTGGATCATTTCCTTTAGAAAATCTATTTGTGAATTCTTTTTCAGCAAGAAGTGCTTTTTCTTCGCCATGAAATCTTGTCACAATTTCTGCTGAAAGCATTTTTTTTGCTTCCATAGGATTTAAACCTTGTTCAGTTTTTTTCTTTAGTTCTTTTATCTCAACAGATGACTTGAAACTTAATAAATCGAAGTATCGCCACATTAAGTCGTCTGATATTGACATAATTTTACCAAACATATCATTTGGACTTTCTTTCAGGCCGATATAATTATTTAAAGATTTTGACATTTTCTTGACACCATCCGTCCCTTCCAGAATTGGCAGAGTCATAATGATCTGCTCTTCCATGCCGAAAGATTTTTGAATATCTCTGCCCACTAAAAGATTAAACTTTTGGTCAGTTCCACCGAGCTCTACATCTGATTTGAGTTCAAAAGAATCATATCCTTGAACCAGAGGATATATAAATTCATGAATTGAGATGGGTTTGTTCCCTTTATATCTTTTACTGAAATCATCTCTTTCAAGCATGCGAGCAACTGTCATCTTTGAGCTTAAATTAATGAGCTCAGCGCTAGTCATTTTTTTGAACCATGTGGAATTAAACTCAATTTTTGTTTTTTTCTTGTCTAAAATTTTGAAAATTTGTTCTTGGTAGGTCTCAGAATTTTTTTTAAGTTGCTCTACCGTTAATATTGGACGGGTTTCGCTGACGCCCGAAGGGTCGCCTATCATTCCAGTGAAATCTCCAATTAAAAAGACAACCTGATGTCCAAGATCTTGAAATTGTTTTAATTTATTGATCAAAACAGTATGGCCCAAGTGTAAGTCAGGAGCAGTAGGGTCAAATCCAGCTTTGATAATTAAAGGTTTATTTTTATTTAATTTTTTTTCTAAACCTTTTTCAGGGATGATTTCTTCTACCCCTCGTTTTAATATTTCTAATTTTTCTGAAGTTGATAAACTCATGAATGTAATTATTTATTTCTCAAAAAATTTATATATTTCTCTGAAATGATACTCTAAAAATGTAAATGAAAAATTTAATTCTTGATATAAAGTATTATTTGCTCTTTCTATTAGTTGTATTAGTTGCGTTCTATTTGTATTTAAATTTTGGAATGAATTTCAATAAGAATTTCTCTCCAGAAATAATTGCAGATGCATCCTTCAGAGACGAAATAACTCTTCAAGAAAATCAAAGTGAGCAAATCTTTAAAGGAGCCTTATCAAAAAAAATAAAAGTAGATAAAAATGACACTTTAATAAAGATATTAAGCTCTAATGAAGTAGAAAGTAAGTACATAAAAGCTTTAATAAAAACCAAAGGTTCTGAGAAGCTTGCCAATATAAAAACCGGCGATATTGTAGAAATTTCATTCACTGAAAACAAAATACCTAAAGAAATATTTGTAACCAGAAATGGTTTGAAGGGAGTCTTGGCAGAATTCAAAGACAAAACTTACTCCATCGAAAATCACGAAAGAATTCCAGAGGTAATTGAAAGATTTGCATCTGTGACCATTGATGAATCTCTATATCAATCTGCTTTGAAAGAAGGAATATCAGATAGCGTAATTATGGATTTAGTTTTTATATTCGGCTGGGACATAGATTTTGTTTTTGATATTAGATCAGGAGATAGTTTTGAAATTCTTTATGAAGAATATTTTTATAAAGGAGAAAAAATTAAAAATGGAGACATTAAAGCTGCAAGATTTAAAAGAGGAAAAAAAGTTTTTTCAGCGATAAGATTCTTTTCTAACGTGTCAGGGACAAAAGAGTATTTTTCAACTAGAGGAGAAAATGTTAAAAAAGCTTTTTTAAGAACGCCTGTCGAATTTTCTTACATAAGTTCTCGTTACAACCTCAAAAGAAAACATCCGGTACTGAATAAAATTAGAGCTCATACTGGTGTAGATTATGCAGCGCCCACTGGAACTCCAGTAAGATCAACAAGTTCAGGAACAGTATCTTTCATTGGGAACAAAGGTGGATACGGGAAGCTAATCGAGGTAAAGCATTCCGAAGACTACTCAACTCGCTATGCACACTTATCAAAATTCAATCCGAGACTGAGCAATGGTTCAAAGGTTGAGCAAGGCGAGACTATTGGATACGTTGGCCAAACAGGATTAGCAACAGGTCCACACTTACACTATGAATTTAGAGTTGGAGGTAATCATACTAATCCCTTAACCGTCAAGCTACCGGATGCGAAACCAATATCGGAAGTTGAAAAAAAAGAATTTTTTGATCATGCCATTAAAATGATCAATCGGCTTGATGAGCTATTCCTCAAATTTTATGCCGAAGTCTGATTTATATATTGGAGTTCTTTCTGGAACTTCAGCAGATTCTATAGATGCTTTATTAGTGGATTTTTCAAACTCGATTGAAGTTATTGATCGTTTTTCAATAAAAATACCTAAAGCAGTTAAAAATAAAATATTTGAACTTGTCCTAAATAAAAAAATTACTAACTACGCTAAGCGACAAACGGAGTTAGATGACATTCTAGGTGAACTTATAGGTAAATCTGTTAACCAACTAATTAAAAGAACCAAGATAGATAAGCAAATGGTTAAAGCCATTGGAAGTCATGGGCAAACCATAAAACACAGCTCATCGAGAAAAAATCCTTNTAGTTTGCAAATTGGAAATCCAGAGTTAGTCAGAAAGCTTACAGACATAAAAGTAGTTTATGGTTTCCGACAAAGCGATATAGCAAACGGGGGAATGGGTGCTCCCCTGACACCAGCTTTTCATAATGAGTATATGTCTCAAGCAAAAGTTAATCGAGCAATTGTCAATATTGGCGGAATAACAAACGTAACTTTGCTGCCTGCAAAAGGAAAAGTTCTTGGATGGGATATTGGGCCTGGAAATTGCCTCATAGATCAAGCTATGAAAAATATCACTAATGGAAAAAAGCAATTTGATAACAAGGGATTCTTGGCAAAAAAAGGAAATCCTCATGTATTGAAAAATACCATCAAGAAATTTCTCAATGAGAGTTACTTTAAAAAACCCATTCCTAAAAGTCAGACAGTTGAAAACTATGATTTAAGAAAATTTAGATTTGATCCATTAGAAATAAAGAAGCTTAAAGACGAAGACTTAATTTCAGGCTTAACCGAGATTACATTTCAATCAATTTTAAGAGACCTAAAGAAATTCTGTAATAAAAAATATGAGATTTATTTTTGTGGTGGTGGAACAAAAAATAATTATTTAATGGATAGATTCAATGAGCTAAATATAGAAAATCTGGAATTCTTTAAAACTTCAGATTTAGGAATTGACCCGCTTGATGTGGAAGCTATGACTTTTGCCTGGTTGGCAAAGAAAAGACTAGAAAAACAAAAAATTAAGCTAACAAGCGTTACCGGATCTAAACCTTGTTTGATGGGCGAAGTAATAAACTAAATTGAAAAAGAAGCTCCACAACCGCAGGTTGTAGTCGCATTTGGATTTTCAATGATAAATTTAGATCCTTCTAAATTTTCTACATAATCCAAAGTTGATCCAAAAAGGTATTGAATACTTAGAGAATCAATCAATACCGATACTTCGTCTTCTTTCAAGACCGTATCATCGTCTTCAGCATTATCATCTAACTTAAAACCATATTGAAAACCTGAACAGCCTCCTCCGGTAACAAAAACCCTAAGGTGAAGATTTTTTTTGTTTTCTTCAGCTATTAGTTTTTTTACCTTTAAAACAGCATTTTCAGTAATGTTAAGTTCTTTTGGAACAAATTTTTCAACCATATCAACTACTCATTATATCCAAACATTGTATAGCTTGGCTTGCGGCACCCTTTAAAAGGTTATCAATTGCCGAATTAACAATAATCGTATTACTTTGAAAAGCATATGAAACGGATATATCACAATAGAATGTATTAATTACCTCTTTGATTTCAGCAATTTCTCCCTTTTCTTTGACCCTCACTAATTTATGCTTCTCATAATAACTTTCATACAATTCATTTAGGTCTAAATCATTTTGGCTGACTTCACAATAAAGCGTCACGTATTCTCCTCTAAAAAGCGGTAAAAGATGTGGGATGAAAATGATCTCATGATCAAGATTGAATTCCGTTTTTAAGAAGTCTTTTATTTCCGGTTGGTGTCTATGAAAACCAACATTATAAGATTTAAAATTTTCTTTGATATCCTCTTCAAGACCATTTTCTACGGAAGATTTGCCAGCCCCACTTATTCCAGATTTAGCATCCAAAATAATTTTTGAATTTTTTTGTAAGTATGGAATGACTGGAAGTAATCCAAGTATGGAAGCAGTTGGATAACATCCAGGTACTGCGACTAAATTTGCAGCTTTAATTTTTTCTGCAGAATGTTCAGGTAAGCCATATATAGCTTGAGGCAGAAGATCATCTGCCCTATGTTTGCTGTCATAAGTTTCTTGCCAAAGTTTTCCATTTGATAGTCTAAAATCCGCTGATAGATCAATAACTTTTACCCCCTTTTTTAAAATCTCTGGAACATGATCCATTGAGTAGTCATGTTTGGTCGCAAAAAAAACATAATCAAGATTCTTAGGCATTTGATCTATAGGTTGTAAAACTAATTTACTATTCGTTTTTGAATAGATCTCTTTGTATTTCTTTCCTTCATGCGAAAAAGAAGAAACAAAGGCAAGACTTAAATCTTCCCTTGATTCGATAATCGAAGCAAGCTCCTCTCCCACATAGCCTGTAGCGCCAACTATTCCAATATTTAAAGACATTTATTTTTTTTTAATTTTGCAAAAACATTATACTTTATTGCATGATCAAGGATGACAACCTAATTCTATCTATTGCCGGACACGACCCCACGGGTGGAGCTGGAATTCAAGTTGATGCACAAATAGCAAATCATCACGGCAAGCATTGTCTCTCAATTCTCACTTGTGAGACTATTCAAAATTTAAAAAGTTTTGAAAAAATTATTCCTCAAGAGGAAAAATATATTCAAGCATCTTTTAACAATCTTTTAAAAAACTTTTCACTGAAGTATTTCAAGATTGGCTTGGTCCCAAACATCAAAATAGCTCATAAATTGGGTAGCCTAATTGCTTCAAATAAACCTGAATTTGTAGTCATTGATCCCATTTTAAAAACAGGCACTGGGAAAAAACTTTTTTTGAAAAAAGATCTGAATCTACTCATGCAAAAGCTCTATAGGAAAGCGACTTTATTAACGCCAAATATTTACGAATTAAAAACACTCACAAACAAAAAAAATATTTTTGATGGTATTTTATTTTTACTGAATAAAGGCATTGAAAATGTTTATGTAACTGGAGAATTAAAAAAAGGAAAAATTAGAAATCATCTCTACTCAAAAGGCGAGTTAGTAAATATCGATGAAGTTCCTAAGATTAAAACTACCATTCATGGTAGCGGGTGTGCTTTATCAACATCCATCCTATGCTTTTTGGCAAATAAAAAAAGTTTGAAGGAAGCTTGTTCGAAATCACAAAACCTCATGAGAGTTTTAGTAAAAAACTCAAGAAATCATATTCACCAGAATATTCTTAAAATCTAATAATGATCCAAGGACTTTATGCAATTACGCCTTCTGGATTGGAAGAAAACGATTTGCTTACTAAAACCGAAGTCTTGCTCAAAGAAGGAATTAAACTTGTTCAGTACAGAGACAAAATTCTTGATAAAAAAACTCTTCAAGAAAAAGCTCATGCGCTTTTGAAATTGACCAAAAAATATGGAGCCAAGTTAGTTATAAATGATCACGTTGAAATTTGCTTGGAAATAAGTGCCGATGGCTTTCACCTGGGTTTAGAGGATTACTCATCTGAAGGAAACGTAGACCTCTTAAAAAAGAATAAAGAATTTATTTCAAAAAATTTGATATGCGGCTTATCTTGCAAATGGAATAAGGAGCTGGTGGTCAACCCTCCTGAAAATGAAATCAAATGGACTTATTTGGCAGTTGGGTCTTTTTATCCATCCAATACTAAGTCAACTATTCCGGAGACAAATGAGAGCGTAAAAAGAAAATTCCTAAGCTATACTGATAAGCCTCTCGTGGCTATTGGAGGTATCAATAAAAAAAACATCGGGGAAGTTAGGAGTTTAGGCTATTCTTGTTTTGCTCTAAGTGAAGCCCTCTTTAAAAATCCTCAAAATGTTTTAAATGAGTATAAAAGGTTATGAAAGTTATTGGTTTTGGCGCAGCACTAGTCGATAAGCAATTTCTTATAAAAGATGATGCGCTAAATGCGCTAGGTATTGAAAAAGGTTTGATGACTTTAAATTCTGAAGAGGAGCAGAATGAGCTTCTCACTTTTCTACAAAATCAAAATTACGATCAAATATCTTCGTGTGGCGGGTCAGCAACTAATAGTATTTATGCAGCTGCAGCTTTGGGAACCAGTTCTGGCTTCATTGGTAAAGTTGCAGAAGATGAAGATGGCGTAATCTATAACACCGATTTGAAAGACAATAACATTGAAATATCAAACTGCATCACATCATCAAATGGAAAAACCGGTAACTGTATTGTTTTAATTACTCCGGATGCAGAAAGAACAATGAATACTTATCTAGGGGTGAGTTCTGAAACAAAATTTTCTGAAATAAATTTCGAGCAAGTTTCTTCAACAAATTTGCTTTTTATGGAAGCTTATGTAGTTACTTCACCTGATACAAAAGATACCGCAAAGAAACTCATCAAAAGCTGTCACGAATCCAATATCAAAATAGCTTTGAGTCTTTCTGATCCTGGAATTGTAGCCGGTTTCAAAGATGAACTGAAATCTTGGATGAACGTGAAAATAGATTACGTATTTTGTAACCATGAAGAAGCAAAAACTTTTTGTGATGCCAATGAGTTCGATGACTTGCGAAACTATGCAAAAACAATTTTTATCACCAACGGAGTAAATCCAACTATGGTTCTTGAAGAAAATCAAACCTATGAGGTATCTGCCTATGAAGCTGAGGCAGTCGATACCAATGGTGCCGGAGATATGTTTGCGGGTGGCGTAATTCACGGTTTAAGTGAAGGCTGGGAAAATGCAGAATCAGTAAGATTTGGTAACTTTCTGGCCTCAAAAGGGGTTGCTGAAATTGGACCAAGACTTAAAAAAATTAAGTACATGGAACATTTAAAGGAGTTCTCTAAAAAATAAAAAAATTAACTGGATACTTTCATCTTCTTTTGATAAATTCTGCTCTTCAAAATTATGGCTACTAAAAATTCCAAAAAACCAACCAAAGCAAAAAAGCCTGCAGCTAAAAAAGTAGCTAAGGTACAAAAAAAACCAGTAAAAAAGCCCGTTGCAAAGAAACCAGCTAAACCAGTAAAAAAAGCAGCTGTTGCAAAAAAAGCACCGAAAAAAACGGTAGCTAAAGTCAGCGCTTCTCCAACGGATTTTTCAGCTTTCTTGAAGAATTTCCAACCCTACAGGTCAAAAAAATCGGAAAAATACATGAACAAAAATCAGCAGAAGCATTTTCTTGGAATGCTGACCGCTTGGAAAGAAGCTCTTATCGAAGAACAAGAAAAAACAGAACAATTAATTCAACAAGATCAAAGTAATTTTCCAGATTCTTTGGATCGTGCTGCAAAAGAAGAAGAATTTATGCTGGAATTAAGAAAAAGAGAAAGAGAACGAAAACTCATAGCAAAGATTGATCTTTCTCTTAAGGACTTAGAAGATAATCTCTACGGTTATTGTGAATCCTGTGGTGTTGAAATTGGTATCAAAAGATTGGAAGCCAGACCGACTGCAACCAAATGCATCGATTGCAAAACCGTCGACGAAATTAAAGAGAAACAACAGTTCGGTTAATGTCGTTGCATCTTGCGTACTTGGTTTTAGGCTCAAACTTAGGGAATCGGTCAACAAATCTCGAAAATGCCAAGACAGAAATAAGAGCGCTTTCCGAAACAAAAATTCTAAAAGAAAGCGAAATCTATAAATCTCCTGCTTACGGTCCAATCGACCAGCCATTTTTTTTCAATCTTGCTTTGGAAGTTGAAACGAATTTCTCGCCTTTGGTGCTTCTTGAGCATCTCCAAAAAATTGAAACGAAACTCAAACGCGAAAAAGATTCTCACATGAAACCTCGAACCATTGATATCGATATTGTATTTTTTGATGATGAAACAATAGAAACGCCTCTTTTAAAAGTGCCGCACTACGATTGGAAAAACCGAGACTTTTTCATAAACCCGCTCAAAGAAATAAATTGCCAAGTTCAAGAATTTAAAAACTTTAGCTTTGACTAAAGTTTTCAAGATAGAATTATTTAATGAAAACTTATTCAGTAAGCGAAGCAAAAAAGAAAAATTCCATTATCTCTGAGGAAGATTTCAATACTGAATATCAAGAGTCAATAAATAATCCAGAGAGCTTCTGGCAAAAAAAAGCTGAAGAAACCTTGGACTGGTTTACAAGTTGGGATGAAGTGACTGCATCTTATTTGGAAGCCGGCGAAGTAGCTTGGTTCAAAACAGGAAAATTGAATGCTTGTTTTAATTGTGTTGACCGTCACTTGGAAAATCATGCGAACAAAACCGCAATCATTTGGGAAGGCGATGATCCTAATGACAATAAAGAAATTTCCTTTCAAGAGTTGCATAAGAACGTTTGTCAGCTCGCCAACCTTTTAAAATCCAGAAATATAAAAAAAGGTGATCGAGTTTGCATTTACATGCCTATGATTCCTGAGGCGGCTTATGCGATGTTGGCTTGTGCCAGAATTGGTGCGATTCATTCAGTGGTTTTTGGAGGATTTTCCATCGAATCCTTGAAAGATAGAATTTTAGACTCGGATTGCACCGCAGTCATAACCGCAAACGAAGGAATCAGAGGAGGAAAACTTGTCCCGCTTAAAAAAAATGTGGATGAAGCTCTGAAGGACTGTCCTAATGTGCACAGCGTAATTGTCGTAAATCGAACAGAGAGCGCTCTTATTAAAGAAAATGAAGTGGATATCGACTATTACCAAGACATCGAAAACTTTGATGCAGATTGTCCTTGTGAAGAGATGAATGCCGAAGACCCACTTTTCATTCTTTATACTTCAGGTTCGACAGGAAAACCCAAAGGGGTCCTCCATACCACCGGAGGATATTTATTGGGTGCAGCCTTGAGTCACAAATACATTTTCAATTTAAAAGAAGATAGCATTTACTGGTGCACCGCAGACGTTGGCTGGGTTACAGGTCATACTTATATTGTCTATGGTCCTTTGGCAAATGCCTCAACCACTTTAATGTTTGAAGGTATACCGACATTCCCCGATGTTTCTAGATTTTGGAATGTAATTGATAAACATCAAGTTAATATTTTCTACACCGCTCCTACAGCGATTAGAGCACTTATGGCCCATGGCAATGAGCCTTTGCAATCCTCTTGGAGAGATTCTTTGGAAGTATTGGGTNCGGTTGGAGAGCCTATAAATCCAGAAGCTTGGGAGTGGTATTACCATGAGGTTGGTAAAGGCCAATGCCCGATAGTCGACACTTGGTGGCAAACCGAAACTGGCAGCATCATGATTTCCGGTTTGGCAGGATTTTCTGATCAAAAACCAGGCTGTGCAGGTAAACCTTTCCTTGGGATCAATCCTGCGCTAGTGGATGAAGAAGGCAATGAAATCGAAGGACCGGGTAAAGGCAATTTGGTTGTCAAAAGTTCTTGGCCATCACAAATCAGAACGGTTTATGGCGATCATCAAAGATGTGTCGAGACCTATTATTCAACTTACAAAGGTTTTTATTTCACAGGAGATGGCGCTGAGCGAGATGCGGATGGTTTTTATAGAATCACAGGACGAGTTGATGATGTCTTAAATGTCTCTGGGCATCGCTTGGGTACTGCAGAGATAGAAAGTGCTCTGGTTTTACACGAAGCAGTTGCAGAAGCTGCGGTAGTTGGTTTTGAACACGAAATCAAAGGACAAGGAATTTATTGTTATGTGAACCTTATGAAAGAAGCACAAGCTTCGGATGCAATCCATCAAGAATTAATTGGACTCATCGTCAAAGAAATAGGTCCCATTGCAAAACCGGATTCCATTCAATTCTGTTACGATTTACCCAAAACCCGATCAGGAAAAATCATGCGTAGGATTTTAAGAAAAATTGCAGAAAACGAATTGGACAATTTGGGAGATACCACCACCCTTGCTGATCCCACTATCGTAGACATCTTGATCAAAGAAAGATTAAATAAATAAATGTTTGGATTCAAAAGTTTAGAAATACCTATTAAAGAAGATTGTCTGCCTGGTAGGACTCAGGCAATTTACAACCCAGAAAATCATTTCGTGACCGGTGCGCCTATGTCCGAGTGCATGTCACAAAATAGTCCCAGAATACTTTTTGGCATGGGCTGCTTTTGGGGAGCCGAAAAAATGTTTTGGGATTTGGATTGTGTCAAAGTTACCGGTGTTGGCTATGCTGCTGGACACACGCCCAACCCTACTTATGAAGAAGTTTGTTCGGGATTGACTGCCCACTCTGAAATTGTTTTTGTGACTTACGAAGATGCCTCTAATTTAGAAGAATTATTGCAAGTTTTTTGGGAAGGACACGATCCTACCCAATTCATGCGACAAGGTGGCGATGTAGGTACGCAATATCGTTCAGGCATCTATTTTTTTGATAAAGCTCAAGAAGAACTGGCTCTCAAAACCAAAGAAATTTATCAAGCAAAACTAGACGCCAGTGGCTTTGGTGAAATTGTCACGGAAATCTTGCCTGTTTCGGAAGAATTTTACGCTGAGGATTACCACCAACAATACTTAGCAAAAAACCCTAACGGATACTGTGGACATGGCGGTTGTGGAGTAAGGTTTAAAGATTAACCTATCCAGTGAAACTCTTCACCTTTGCTTACAGCTTTATCTTCTTCAATTAATTTATTCAAGTGAGCCAATAGAGAAGCTCTTGCAATACCATGTAGCCTTTCATCGACGTCGTCATAAACCTTTTCAACCAATTGATCTAAATTGGCTTTTGAAAATTCTGTCAGAGCGTCTACAACTTTCTTCTCTCTAAACATTCTATGACTGACAATCCAATCCACAACGCTTTTAGGATCTTTCATGAGATTTCCATGCCCTGGTGCAATCATGGAGATATCAAATTGTTTGAGTTTTTCTAGGGACTCAATGTATTGCTTCATATTGCCATCAGGTGGTCCTATGACTACTGTGGAGCCTTCCATAATGTGATCGCCTGTAAAGATCATTTTCTCTTCTTCTAAGAGATAACAAAGGTGATTTGAAGCATGTCCTGGGGTATGAATAGCTTTTAAGGTGTACTCAATTTCTCTAATTTCATCTCCATCCTCTAAAACTTTATTGGCTCTGAAAGTTTTATCCTGAGTTTGTTTATGAAGGGCATACATACCCATAACCGGTGCTGCTGTTCTTTGGTGCAGTAACTTAGCTCCAGGAGAATGATCGGGATGAGTGTGAGTCACTAGTATTTGCTTGATGTCATCACCACAAGCTTTAGCAATATTTTCAATGTGCTCTGGCATTGCAGGACCTGGATCAATAACCGTGATTTCTTCTTTACCTACAAGATAAGTATTCGTTCCAGGACCGGTAAAGACGCTGGAATTACCTGCTGTAATTCTTCTGACTAATGGCGATAACTCAGTGATCGTCATAACCTTCATCTCCTGGCATAAGCAAGACCATTTTTCCATCCTGCATAAATATTTTTGGCTCCACAGTCACAATATTATTTTGGTCTTCCACTTTATTCTTTAACAGTGTTTCAGTGTCAGTGAAACCTCTAATGGATTCTAAATTCTTGATGGTTGGGAAAATTATTGGAAACTCGCCCTTTTCTCCCTGAGCGAGAGCATCCTCAGGTTTGATCCAAATACTTTTTACGCCTTCGCTGCCATCGTGCTTTGCAATTTGACCTTCCGGAAATAACGCAATGAAAAAATGCGTGCTGTATCTTTTAGCTTCGGATTTTGGTGTAACCCAATGTGAGATGTAAGCGAGGCGATCAACAGCAAGTTGCAAGTCCAACTTTTGGCACAATTCCAATAAAACCGGCTCCCCTTTATTTAATTTATCTCGATATTCTTTAAGAATTTCTTTTTCACTTTCGTCTGAAGAGCCAAAGACTTCGCCACTGCTTCTATAAGCAAGCAAGACACCACATTCCTCAAAACATTCTCTTATGCAAGCTATCCAATAGTTGAGTCCGCCTGATTTAACACCTAATAATTGAGATGCGACTTCGTCAGTCAATCCACGACAGTAATTGTTGATGTCATCTTTTAAATCATATTCATCGAGCTTCCCGCCAGGAAATACCCACGCACCGCCAAAATTTGTTTTGATTGATCTTTGTATCATGAAAACTTCTACTGCTTCTTCGATAGTTCTAACCAGCAACACCGTAGCTGCAGGTTTAGGTTCTGAAGGCGGTAAAGAGGGATCAGCTTCTTGAATGTTGATCTTAGGATTTCTCTCTACTTTGATATCTTTGGAATCTTTTTCTGACATATAAATTTTAGATTTCAGGATTGTTTGTACATAATATATTTAATAAATTTTTATACAAATTGAAAATCAAAGAATTTAAATCTAAAAATATCGAAAAAAAGCTCGTCAGAAATCCTAATTCCAACAAAGGAGACTACGGTCATGTTTTAGTCATTGCAGGAAATCTTGGTTTTGGTGGTGCTGCCCTTCTTTCCTCAAAGGCAGTTCTTGCAAGTGGTGCAGGTTTGGCGACCTTGGCAACGAGAAAAGACCATTTGTCAGCTGCCTTAGCATATTGTCCAGAAGTTATGTCAAAAACCGTGGAAAGCATATCTGACTTAGAAAATCACTTACCTAATAAAACAGCCATTTGTATCGGTCCAGGATTAGGTAGAAATTACTGGGCTGATCAGATGCTTTATAAAACAACAAACTTTGCAGCGAAAGAAAATCTACCCATTTTGATTGATGCAGATGGATTAAATATCCTCTCTGAAAATAGACTAAAAATTAAGTTACCAAAAAAATTAATCCTCACACCTCATCCAGGAGAAGCAGCGCGATTGCTCAAGACAAAGGTCTCTACCATTCAAAAAAATAGGCCACAGGCATTGGCTAAGCTTTGCGAAAAATATAATGCAACGGTCATTCTTAAAGGTCAAGAAACATTGGTTGGTAACAAAAGAACTTCATTTGTGTGTAAAAAAGGCAATGCTGGCATGGCTGTAGGTGGCATGGGCGATGTACTCTCTGGACTAGTTTCTGGATTAATAGCTCAAGGTTTATCGTCTATAGATGCCGCTTGCTTGGGAGTTGATATGCATGCAAGCGCAGCAGATAGCTTTGTTGAAAAACATGATATGAAATCGTTGATGCCTTCTGATTTATTTAACTTTATCAAAATGAAGAATGAATAAAGAACTTGTCTTATCGAGTCTAGATGAAACAAAACAGCTTGCCGAAAAAATCGCCTCTTTTCTAACTGAAGAAAATAATTATCCGATTTCTATTCATCTTTCTGGAGACTTAGGCACAGGAAAGACCACTTTGGTAAAAGAAGTTTTAAATTGTCTGGGTATAGAAAATTTCATCAATAGTCCAACCTTTACTTTGATTGAACCTTATGAAATCAATGATTTGAAAATCTTCCACATCGATTTATACCGTGTAGAAAAAATAACCGAGCTTAGCGCAATCGGTTTAGAAGAATATCTGCATGAAGCGAATTCCATCAGCTTTATTGAATGGCCGGAAAAAGGATCTGGTTTTTTAAAAGAACCTGACATTGCCATTTCATTAGATCACCATGGTGAAACTACAAGGAAATGTGAAGTTCAAACTTCTTTAGGCTTAAACCTATAAGCTAGTTGAGTGGATCCACATCAATTCCTACTCTGACATTTTTTGAATAATCGCTTTGATCGATCATCTTGATAACTTGATTTGCAAGGGCATGTATTTTTTTTCGATTTTCAGATTTTAGAGTTAAGACCCATCGAAAGTAATTTTTTCGCTTTTCGATAAGTTCTGGTTTAGGCCCTATAAATTCATCATCATTTAAGTTTAATGAACGAGAAATTTCCATCAAAACCTTCTCAGGTAGGGGTCGTTTTAAGGACTCCGCATGAATGTTGATTTGATAAACAAAAGGCGGAAGCTTGCTGGTTTGTCTTTCTTCTAAAATTTCGTTGGCAATCCTATCGTAATCAAAAGAAGATATTTTTTCTAAAAAAGGATGTTCCGGAACAAACGATTGCAAAATGACTCTGCCTTCTTTATCTTCCCTGCCAGCTCTTCCTGAAACCTGAATCAATAACTGAGCCAACCTTTCAGAAGCTTTGTGATCAACTGAAAAAAGACCGCTGTCAGCGTCTACTACTACCACTAAAGTCAAATTGGGCATGTGATGACCTTTGGCTAAAATCTGTGTTCCCACCAAGATCAGAGGCTCTTTGGAATCCGGTAATACTGAGTTGGATCTTAATTGCTCTTTACCCAGAGCTTCTCGATCAACTCTAATAACAGAAGTATTTTTAAAATACTCTTTTAAAAATTCTTCGAGTTTCTCGGTTCCTGTATGAAAAAATTCCAAACTTTCTTCGTTACAGTTCAGACAAGCAACAGGCATAGGATGCTTGGTGCCACAATGATGACAAACTAATCTTTTGGGATTGATGTGATAAACCATTGATACGTCACAATTACTGCATTCCGGGGTCCAGCCGCATTTGTTACAAAAGACCATTGGTGCATAGCCTTTTTTGTTGAGGAAGACTAAAACTTGATTGCCTTTACTCAATTCTTTGGAAATTTCATTAAGACTGTATTCGGTTAAACCTGACTTTAATTCAGATGATCTTAAATCAGAGATTTCAAACTTAGGCTGTCTGGCATCTTTTACCCTTCGAGTAAGTTTATGTAAGCAGTATTTTTTATCCTGACAATTTTTAAGACTTTCCAAGCTTGGCGTTGCTGAGCACATGATGACAGGAATTTTTTCAAGATTTGCTCGATAGACTGCAACGTCTCTTGCTGAATATCTAAAACCATCAATTTGTTTGTATGAAGAATCATGCTCTTCATCTACCACTATCAAGCCTAAATCCTTGAACGGCGTAAAAATTGCTGATCTTGTTCCAATCAAAATAGATTTAAAGCCTTTGTTCATATCGTTCCAGGCATGAGCTCTATCTTTTTCTGACATTTCCGAGTGCAAAAGAGCGACATTGTCTTCACCAAATCTCCTTTCGATTTCGGCTTTTAGATTTGGAGTCAGACCAATTTCTGGAACCAGGATCATAACTTGTTTACCTTTTTCTATGAAGTCTCTAATGAGATGAGAATATATTTCGGTTTTACCACTTCCCGTAATACCAAAAATTAGATGTGTAAGATTGGCTGATGAATTTTTAATGGACTTATAAATTTTATTTTGCTCGTCATTCAATTCAAAAAAAGCTTCTAAGTTAAGTTCCTTNTTAGTTTTCAATTCATTTCGATTGCGGCTTTTTTTCTCAAGATAACCTTTTAAAATTAAAGCATCCAAGATGGCTTTAGAGATTTTGTTTGCTTTTAAACCTGGACGGGATAACTCTAATTTTTGCTGAAAAACTTCTAGGGCTTCAAATTGCTTTTTTGCACGCCCAAAGGATTCTTTGCTAGCTAATTTACCCAAGTTTGTAATTGCGTACACCTCTATGGAATCCTTTATTTCTTTGCCTTTTCTCAAGAAAGGTGGGAAATAGGATTTAAAAATTTCTCCAATAGGTGCCTTGTAGTAATTAGCTATCCAAAGAATGAGGTCGTATGAGGGCTTATCGATTAGAGAATTTCTATCTAAAACTTTAGTTATGGGTTTTATAGATTTTACATTTGGGCTGGATTGTTTTTTTAAAACGTATCCGACAATTTCTCGGTTTCTAAATGGAACTTGAACTCTGGAGCCATTGGAAATCTTGATGTTTGAACTGTAAGTAAAAGAGTTTCTTAATGGTAAAGGAAGCGCTACTTCATAATATAAATTTTCCATTTAAGTTTATTTGAGAATAAATAGTCTTCTGGTATAGTGCGGCAGCATATTTTTTTAATCAAGAAGAATAGTGAAAAAAGAAATTCATCCAGAATACAGAACGGTTTTATTTCATGATGTGAGTGTAGATAAGTACTATCTCATTCCATCAACATTGGAAACTGACCAAACTAAAGAATGGGAAGATGGTAATACTTATCCTTACTGTCCTCTAGATGTATCTTCAGCCTCTCATCCTTTCTATACAGGTCAGAATAAAATCATCGATACTGGTGGAAGAGTTGAAAGGTTCAAAAAACGTTTTTCAAAGAAAGCTGCTGTAAAGGCTGCTCCTGTTGAAGAAAGTCCTAAAGAAGAAACTCCTCCAGTAGAAGAAAAAGAAGAAGATGTAAAAGCTTCAGCCCCTTCTGCTGAAGTTACAAAAGAGGCTCCTGAAGCCACAGCTGAAGAAACCGCTGAAGCCGTTGAAGTAGCTCCTTCTGATGCTCCTCAAAAGGATACTTCTGCTGAAGAAGCTAGTGATGAATCTTCTAATTCTTCAGAAGAAAAATAAATTTTCATACTTGATTTTTTAGACTCCTAATCAGTCACTCATATGAATCCTGAATTTATTAGAAATATCGCCATCATTGCACACGTCGATCATGGGAAAACCACTTTAGTCGATAAATTACTAGAACATTCCGGTACCTTAGATAGAAAAAATATTGGCTCGGAGAGAATCTTAGATTCCAACGATCAAGAAAGAGAAAGAGGAATAACGATTCTTTCTAAAAATACTGCCATCAAGTGGAAAGATCACAAAATCAATATCGTAGACACTCCCGGTCATGCTGATTTTGGTGGGGAAGTGGAAAGAGTTTTGTCTATGGTAGATTCGGTTTTATTGCTAGTTGATGCCGTCGATGGGCCCATGCCACAAACTAGATTTGTGACTCAAAAAGCTTTTGAAAAAGGACTAAATCCCATTCTAGTTATAAATAAAATTGATCGTCCAAGCGCCAGACCTGATTGGGTGCAAGATCAAGTTTTTGATCTCTTCGATAGATTAGGTGGAAATGATCAACAGATGGATTTTCCTACAATCTATACCTCTGCATTGAATGGAACCTCTGGTTTGGATTTGGAGAAAATTGAAGAAGATATGTCGCCACTCTTAGACCTTATTATAAGTAAGGTGAATGAACCCGCTGTAAGTTTGGAAGAGCCCTTTCAAATGCAAATCAGCGCTTTAGATAGTAATAGCTATGTGGGTGTAATTGGCATCGGCAGAATATCTCGTGGAAACGTCAAACCAAACGATCAAGTTGTAGTGATCGATGCTGAAGGAGAACAAAAAGCAGGAAAAATTCTCCAAGTTTTAGGTCATGAAGGTTTGGAAAGAGTTGAAGTCGACAAAGCTGAAGCGGGTGACATTGTCTGTGTGACTGGTATTGAAAAATTGTATATCTCAGATACTTTATGTGACCCAGAGAATACAGAACAACTTCCTCCTCTCTCTGTAGATGAGCCGACTGTGAGTATGACCTTTCAGGTGAATGATTCCCCATTTGCTGGTAAAGAAGGTAAGTTTGTAACGTCAAGAAATATTAAAGACCGTCTTGAACAAGAATTACTAAGTAATGTTGCTTTAAGAGTTGAGCAAGGTGAAAGTGCTGATAAATTCAAAGTCTCTGGGCGTGGTGAATTGCATTTATCGGTTTTGATAGAAAACATGCGTCGAGATGGGTTCGAATTGGGAGTTTCAAAACCTGAGGTCATTCAAAAAGAAGTGAATGGCGAAATTCATGAACCTTTTGAACAAATAGTAATTGATATCGAGGAACAACATCAGGGACCTGTAATGGAAGAGATGGGTTCAAGAAAAGCAGAACTGAAAAATATGGAACCCAGCGAAACGGGAAGAATAAAATTGGATTTTATCGCTCCTTCCAGAGGCATGATTGGATTTAGGTCGCAGTTTCTTACCTTAACCAGCGGCACCGGAATTCTAACTAGTATCTTCGATCATTACGGTCCTGCAAAAAAAGGTGAGATTACTACACGTCAAAATGGGGTCTTGGTCTCTATGGCTGAAGGCAAAACCTTAGCCTATTCTTTATTCAACCTACAAAACAGAGGAAAGCTTTTTGTCGGACATGGATTGAACGTTTATAAAGGTCAAATTGTTGGCTTACATTCCAGAGACAACGACTTACCGGTCAATCCAACCAAAGCAAAACAATTAACCAACATCAGAGCCTCAGGCACTGACGAAAACCTTATCTTGGTTCCCCATATTGAACATTCTTTAGAACAGGCATTGGAATTTATCGAAGAGGACGAATTAGTGGAGGTAACGCCTTCGGCGATTAGATTGAGAAAAAAAGCTTTCAGATTTTAATTTATTTGGTACCTGATGAACCAAAGCCTTTGGAGCCCCTTTCCGAGAAATCGAATTCAGAAACCAACTTGAAGTTGGGTGAAGTAACTGCAAAAAACATCATCTGAGCAATCCTATCTCCAGGGAGAACCTCGAATGATTCTTTGGATCTATTCCACAAAGAAACCATGATTTCTCCTTGATAATCTGAATCAATAAGGCCCACAAGGTTTCCTAGGACAATTCCGTATTTATGCCCTAAGCCTGACCTGGGGAGAATTAAGGCTGCATATTTAGAATCCTTAATATGTATTGAAAATCCAGTGGTAAAAAGAAAAGTCTCATCGGGCTGAAGAATTTTTTTTTCTTTGATATTGGTTCTCAAATCTAAGGCTGCGGATCCTGCAGTACTGAATTTAGGTAAGGGAATCTTGTCACCAAGTTCGTTATCAAGAATTTTAAATTCAACGTTAAGTGCGATATTTGAAGTTGCTTGTTGTCCAGGACTAACCGCTTTTGATATCAAAGAAGGCAGGAAAATTCCTACTAATTTGAGCAAAATCCATCTAATCATTAAGGATGTTTTTTGAAATAAATTGAACTATTTTTCTAGCAACCTTTTCTTTTGAGGTTTTGAGTATTTTTAATTCTTCTTTTTCAGTAATTAATGTCACCTCATTATTGTTTGAATCAAAACCTATAGAACTGTCTGATACATCGTTGGCGACAATTAGATTCAAATTCTTTGAAGATAATTTTTTTCTAGCGTTATCAATCATATTTTCCGTTTCTGCTGCAAAACCGACTATTTTTAAATCAGGATTATTATCAGAAACGTGTTTCAAAATGTCTTCATTTTTTTCTAAACTCAGACTCATGTTTTTGGATTGATCTTTTTTAATTTTTTGAGATTTAGCATTTTTCATTTTGAAATCTGCAACTGCAGCCGTTGATATAAATAAATCGATATCGGATAAATTTGCTGTGACGTGCTCTTTCATTTCCTCTGCAGATTCGATATCTATTCTTTTGACCCTTTCGGGTGTCTCTAAAGTAACTGGGCCAGAAATCAAAGTCACTATTGCGGATTCATCAACAGCAGCTTTAGCAAGCGAAAAGCCCATCTTTCCAGAACTTTTGTTGGAGATGTATCTAACAGGATCAATTTTCTCTCTTGTGGGTCCAGCAGTGATGAGCACTTTTTTACCAGCTAACAATCCAGAAGAAAATTCTTTTGCTACCTCTTCAATAATTTCCTTAGGTTCTGACATTCTTCCAGGACCCACATCACCACAAGCTTGATCGCCCTCATTAGGCCCGATTTGGTGAAAAACAGGTTTTTTAAGCAATGAAAGATTCTTCTTTGTACGTTTGTCCTTCCACATGCCTTGATTCATTGCTGGGGCAAAAAATATTTTAGAGTCTGCAGCAAGACATACCGCAGACATTAAATCATCGCCTCTTCCAGCAGCAAGTTTTGCAAGGCTATCTGCCGAACAAGGAGAAATGACAATAGCATCAGCCCATCTTGCTAATTCTATATGCCCCATAGCTGATTCGGCGTTGGTATCTAAAAGATCTGAGTGAACTTCATTGCCAGACAAAGCCTGCATGGTAAGCGGCGTAATGAATTCTTTTGCTGCTTCAGTCATAAGCACACGAACTTCAGAGCCTGAGCTCTTAAATAGCCTTATTAACTCAGCCGCTTTATATGCCGCAATACCTCCTGTGACGCAAAGCAAAATTTGTCTATTAGCTAACTGTTCCATACAAAAATTATAACTCAGATAGGTTTCTTTGAACTTAGGATTCTGGTATAAAGCTCTTCTCGCAAAGGAATATTATGAGCAAAGAGTGTCAAGTAACAGGTAAAACGCCAATGGCAGGGAACAACGTTTCTAAGGCAGTTAACAAAACTAAAAGAAAGTTCATGCCTAATTTGCATCGTCATAAGTTTTGGGTAGAGTCTGAAAATAAATATGTGACTCTAACTCTTTCTACTAAGGGCATGAGAATCATTGATAAAAAAGGGATTGATGTTGTTTTAAAAGAAATAAGAGATAGAGGTGAAAAGATATGAGAGAAAAAATTAAACTAGTCTCCTCTGCTGGAACAGGTCACTTCTATACTACAGATAAAAATAAGACCAAAACTCCAGACAAAATAGAATTTAAAAAATATGACCCTAGAGTCAAAAAACACGTCATCTACAAAGAAGAAAAAATCAAATAATTTCGATATTTATCTTGCTTCTAGTTCACCTAGAAGAGCCGAAATCCTTAAAAATCTTAAAGTTAATTTTGAAATCCTTAAATGCGATTACGATGAGTCCAACTTTACTGATGAAAGTCCTGAGGATTTCGTTGTCAAAAATACCCAGCAAAAATGTCTCGCTGCTCATGCAATCAGACAACAAAAGAAGTTACCCAATAAGCCAATCCTAACAGCTGATACCATTGTTGCCTTGGATGGCAAAATATTTGGAAAGCCTGAAAACAAAGATCATGCCATTGCCATGCTCCTTGAGTTCTCCGGAAGAAGACACTCGGTCATGACCTGTATCTGTTTTGGTGAAACCGACCCGCAATCTGATACTGAAGTAAGCATGATGTTTGATCTAGTCAGAACTGAAATTCAATTTGCAAACTTAACTGCTAATCAATGTGCAAAATATTGGGAAACCAATGAACCAAAAGACAAAGCCGGTGCTTATGGCATTCAAGGTTATGGTGGTTTATTTGTTGAATCTTTGGAAGGCAGCTACAGCAACGTTGTAGGGTTGCCGGTCGTTGAGACTTGTAAGATTTTTAAAGAAAAGAATATTGGCTATTGGTTGAATCAATAACTTTTTAATTCAGATAAAATAAAGTGTGAATTTTTCTAAATTTTTCGCTGGGTTTTTTTTAGGTTCTTTAATTGTCTTAGCTTTTCAGCCCTTTAATTATTGGTTTGTAACTTTTCTCATTCCGGGGCTTTTATATCAATTGATTAAGACTGAAGGTGTAAAAAATACCTTTTTTATTTCCTATTTTTTTGGTTTCGGCCTTTGGGCATTTGGAATATTCTGGATAGAAAATAGCATAACTGTTTATGGAGGAGCCTCACCAATATTGGGAAGTTTTTTAACATTATTGTTAGCAGCTTTTTTAAGCTTGTTTCAGGCTATCAGTTTTACCGCATTTAAACTTGTTAGCAGCCAAAGAAAAACTTATGAAATATTTCTTCTTTTTCCAGCTGCTTGGGTATTGAGCGAGTGGTTGAGAGAGTTTCTTTTTACTGGTTTTCCATGGTTGTATATAGGTTATACCGCTGTAGACAACAGCCTGTTACAGGGCTACATTCCTATCCTTGGAATTTTTGGCATAGGTTTTCTCATTGTTTTGATCTCTCAAATGTTTCTTGCTTTGCTAGACGGCTTAAGAGACTTTACTCAAAGCAAATCTTTATATTTATCTTGCTTAGTCTTAATAATAGTTTTTATCAGTAATCAACCGCTAAAAAATTTCAATTGGACTGAGTCAACTGGGAAAATCTCGGCAACAGTTGTTCAACCTAATATTGATATCAAAGAAAAATGGACGCAAAAAGGATTACAAAAAATACAAAGTGCGATAGAAAAGAAATTAAATCAAAATCCACCGCAAAATCTTACTCAATCTTCTGTCATATTTTGGCCAGAGGTAACTCTCACCTCATTGATTCAAAAGGACAGAATAAATGAATTCGGAAATAATATTCTCAACGAAAATAATATGCTCGGAATGGTCATAGGTGCATTATCCGAAAATAAGTCAGAAGAAATAAATAATTCATTAATTGGAATTGGCAATATCTCAGGCATTTACGACAAAAAGTTTTTAGTCCCCTTTGGCGAATACGTTCCTCTCTCAGGACTTTTCAGTGTATTTTTTGATTTTTTTAATTTCAATAGGCCGCAAATTTTTTCAGGTAGCAAGAGCGAACTTATTGGGAATGATTTGATAAAAATATCTTCAGCAATATGTTATGAGATTGCCTATCAAAATATATTTTTATCCAATAGCAAAAAAACCAATCTCTTGTTCAATGCCAGCAACGACAATTGGTTTGGAACTGGCTTAGGTCCTCATCAACATTTGCAAATTGCAAGATTTAGAGCGGCTGAACACCAGAAATATTTGGTGAGATCTACATCAACTGGTATCAGCGCCCTAATTAATCATCACGGACAGATCATAAAAAAAATTGAAGCTTCTACTGACAAAAATGAATTAGAGAGTTTTCAAGAAGATGTGATTCTTAAGTCAGGTCAAACTCCATATGCGTATTTTGGGAAAAACCCTTTTTTATTCTTATTGGTTATTATCTTTTTTATATCGGCGATATTAAAATTTAAAAGGGATGAAAACTTATTTTAAGTATTTAATTTTTGTGATTATTAGTTCTGCCTTTTTTTATGGTTGTAGTTCTGTTCCTTTGGATTATTCATCTTATGAAAATATCAATTTTCAAGAATTTGGTGAAATGAATAAAAACCGAACTCACGTTTTGATAAATTTAGCTAAACAGGAACTTACTATAAAAACTCCATATTCAAGTAAGACTTACCCGATTTCATCTTCTGCTTATGGAATTGGTAGCGTTCGAGATAGTTTAAAAACTCCTCTTGGTGCGCATATAATTTCTGAAAAAATCGGTAAGGGTGCAAAAATAGGTTCAGTTTTCAAGGCTAGAAAATTTACCGGAGAAATAGTGGTACCAATTACAGAAAAAATTGATATCAAAGAAGATGTCATCACTACTAGAATTCTATGGTTGGATGGTTTGGAAATTGGAAAAAACAAAGGAGGAAATGTAGATTCAAAAAGTCGATACATTTACATTCATGGCACTGCCGAAGAAGGTCTTATTGGTGAGCCTGCCAGCTTGGGTTGCATCAGAATGAAGAATACAGACGTTATAAAGTTATTCAATAGAGTGAGAAAAGGTACACAGGTATTGATTTACTGACTTTTATTATTTAATTTAACATTATGAGATTTGCTTTAATTTTATTTTCCTTCTTTGTCGTTAGTTGCTCTCAAGGAAACGCCGAAATAGAAAATTTTAATGCAATGAACTTTCAACCTGATCTAAACAAAATCCCTGTAGAAGGTTGTCCTGCCATTTTAAATCACAACATCCGCATACTTGATTCAAAAGAAATCATCAATTTGTGCGAACACAAAGATAAAGTGGTGCTTGCAGTAAATGTTGCCAGTCGATGCGGCTTCACCTATCAGTACGAAGCTTTGCAAACATTATTTGAAAACTACCAAGGAAAAGATTTTGTGATTCTAGGCTTCCCTTCTAGAGACTTTATGTTTCAGGAATATAGTGATGAAGGCCAAGTAAAAGAGTTTTGTAATTCTAAGTATGGCGTGACCTTTCCCATGTTCGCTACATCAAGTGTCAAAGGAAAAAAGGCCAACAGCTTCTATCAAAACCTTGCGATGATTACTGGAAAATCTCCTGATTGGAATTTCACCAAGTATTTGATATCCAAAGATGGTGAAGTCTTAAAACCTTTCTCCAAGAATATAGAGCCCGATAGCGAAGAAATAATTTCTGCTATCGAGTCACTGCTCTAAAACTTCCGGAACTCCATTTTTATCTACAACTAGACAATCTGCCTTTCTTGCAGCAAATATACCATTGGCTACAACTCCGGGAATATTATTGATTTCGTTTTCAAAGTCATACGGTACATTAAGTTTTAAGTTACGGACGTCTATTATTTGATTGCCGTTATCAGACACAAATCCTACTCTGTATTCTGGGGTTCCACCCTTTACCACCATCTGTCGTGCGACATAACTTCTTGCCATTGGAATGACTTCAATAGCAACTGGAAATTTTCCAAGCAGTTTTACTTTTTTAGAAGAATCGCAAATGCAGATAAATTTTTTAGATGCTGAGGCAATTATCTTTTCTCGAGTTAATGCTCCACCACCGCCTTTGATCATTTCAAAACGATCATTGATTTCATCAGCACCATCGATATAAAAATCCGGGGAGCCAACATCATTTAACTCGGACACTTCCAAACCTGCCTCTTCTAATAATTTCGTGCTTGCAACTGAACTGGATACGATGGCTTTGATTTCAGGTTTTTGATTGATCAATTCTTGGATAAAAAAATTAGTCGTACTTCCTGTACCAATACCCAAAATACAATCTTTATGAAGCTTTGTAGCCAGATACTCATAGGCTTTGCACGCAACAGCTTGTTTGGTTTCTGAGTTAGAATTTTCCATGTCTATGGCTTATAAGAGAACTCTACGTATAATACCTCGCTTTCCAGAATTTTTATGAAAAAAGTAATTAAAAACTACATAGAAAAAATAGAGAACTCTAAAGTTTATGAGGTTGCTAGTATTTCACCTCTAACTAAGGCTGATAATTTAACAAAAGAACTGGCAAATAGTATTTTCTTAAAAAGAGAAGATTTGCAGCCTACTCACTCTTTTAAAATTAGGGGTGCTTACAACAAGATTGCTCACCTTTATCAATCCAAAAAGATTACTGAAGTGGCAACAGCATCTGCGGGAAATCATGCCCAAGGAGTAGCTTATTCGGCAAAAGAGCTAGGCATTAAGGCCACTATCTTCATGCCAAAGACCACGCCTTTGATCAAAGTTAACGCAGTGAGAGATTTGAAAGCTAAGGTAGTTTTGGTAGGTAATAACTTTGATGATGCGCTTAAAGAATCGAAAACATTCTGTAAAAAAAATAAAGTGAATTTCATCCATCCATTTGATGATCCATTAGTAATTGCAGGACAAGGTACGGTTGGCATGGAAATCTCAGAACAATTTCCTGAAAATCTTTATGCTGTATTCGTTGCCGTTGGTGGTGGTGGTTTGATTGCTGGAATTGGAGCTTATTTAAATAAAGTTCATCCCAATGTAAAAATAATAGGTGTTGAAGCAGCGGATTCAGCAGGATTACATGCCTCTGTGAAGGCAGGTAAAAGAGTGAAACTCAAAGAAGTTGGATTGTTTGCTGATGGAGCTGCGGCAAAACAAATTGGAAAAAACAACTACGAACTTATAAAAAATTTCTTAGATGATTCAATAACCGTTGATACCGATGAAATTTGTGCTGCTGTGAAAGATACTTTCTTGGAAACTAGGACTGTTCCTGAACCAACTGGAGCATTAGCACTTGCAGGATTAAAAAAATACATAAGCCAAAAAAGAATTAAGAATAAAAATCTTATCGCAACTTATTGCGGCTCAAATCTCAATTTTGAGTCTTTGGGACATATTGTTGAAAGATCCAAAATTGGAGAAAAAAAGGAAATTATTTTAAGTATAGCTATAGACGAAAAAAAGGGTTCGTTTAGAAAACTTTGCAGAGACATCGGCCAAAAGAATATCACCGAGTTCAGTTATAGAAAAGATGGCAGTTCTAAAGCAAAAATTCTTTTGGGATTGGAACTTCAAGATTCAAAAAAAAGCAAAGATATTTTTTTAAAAGCCTTAAAAAATAAAAAGTACTTTTTTACGGATTTAAGCAACGATGAAATTTCTAAAAAACATCTTAAATTCATGCATGGTGGTAGAGGACCCCAACTAGAAAGTGAATTCGTAGAAGAAGTTTACAGTGTAGATTTCCCTGAAAAGCCAGGTGCCCTTCTCAATTTTTTAACTTTGCTAAAAGACAAATGGGATATCTCCCTTTTTCATTACAAAAATCAAGGTGCAATCTATGGTGGTGCTTTAGTAGGTTTTACAATAAGACAGAAGCAAGTAAAAAGTTTGGAAAGAGATCTCCTAAGAATTTCCTATCCTTTTACCAGAGAGACTGAAAACCTAGGTTACCAAGCTTTTTTAAAGTAATTGCTTATCTGTAAAAACTACATCTAACTTCAAGTCAAAGTCTTCAAGTTTTAATTTTTTTATGAATTGAAACTCATAAGCCAAGCCAATAAATTCTGGTTCGGTAACTCCTGAAAAAGTTTTATCATAGAAACCTCCTCCGAATCCCAATCTTTGAAAGTTTTTATTGAAAGCGCGTAAAGGAACAATAACCACATTTAATTTCTCGAGCTCAATGGTTTCCTCACTCATGGGTTCAAGGATATTTAAAGAATTTTTTCTAAATTTAGTTTTTTTGTTACAAAGTACAAATTCCAATTTATTACTCTTGGAATTTATTTTTGGTAAGTACAATTGATTTTTGGAATCTGCTAGAAATTTATTTATTTTCTTAGTTGAAACTTCATGAGGCAGAGACATATAACTTGCAACGTGAGAAAAATTTTTTTTCTCCAAATGATCTTTTATAAAATCTAAGTGGACTTTTTCTTGGTAACTTTTAGAGGAGGCAGTTAAGCTTTTGAAGCCTTTTGAAATTAACTCTCTTGCTTCAGTTTTATTCATATTTAAGAGAGCTTCCCAAGTTATCGCCGTTAAATAAAACCCGAACCGTATAGTTCAGGTCGGGAAGAATCACCATCCATCAGGCTGCCCTAAGGGCGCTCAACAAGAGAAGTATCAAATTCCCTATTTATTTTGCATCGGCTCGTAGTGTTATATAACTAGCAAATAAGCCAGGAAGCATTGAAAATTATAGCAATATTTTAAAGCTTAGATAATTCAGAAATCTCGTCTACTAACTTAAGACTTAAATTTTCTTCTTCAGATGAATCAACTTTTTCTTCTGAAACATTTGCAGCTGATTTTTCATCTGTAGCTGCCGATGATTCATCATTTGCCTCGGTTGATGAAGCTCCTTCGTTTGAGAGGAATTCATTCACTACGTCAAGGCCTGCTAATACGGCAACTTTTTCAATTGGAATATTTCTTGTTTTGCGTTTGATGGATTTGATTCGCTTATCCAAGATTTCACCAGCTTCGATCAAGGTGGATTGTTCCTCAGGAGGACAATATAACTGATACTCGATGCCTGCTATTTTAAGGGTTACTATGTCTTGATCGTCTTCACTCATAAAGCTTCTAATTTTGAAATCAATATTTCTAACTTATTTCTAGATAATTCTATATTATCTTTTAGACGATTATTCTCTTTTTTAAGCCTTAAATTTTTGTTTCTTAAATCTTTATTTGCCTCTCTAAGTTTTTTAGAAAGTTCTAAAAGCTCCTTTAGATTTTTCTCTAATTCCTTCTGCGACACAGATATTATTTTATTCTTATATCAATAACGTTTCTATAAAGACTTTATATTGAAGTAAAATCAACATATGGACATTTTTCTAGAAAGAAGAAAAAAATTAGCTGATCTGTTGCCTGATGGATCGGTAGCAGTCATTCATTCAGCTAATCAAAAAATCAGAAATGGTGATACTGACTATTCTTTCAGACAAGATAGCGATTTTTTGTACTTAACTAATTTTAATGAAGCCGATGCTGCATTAGTTATTGAAAAAAAAGGAAGTACGATTTTTCATCTCCTCTGTGCGGAAAAAGATGAAGTAAGAGAAAAATGGGAGGGACCTCGATTGGGTCCTGAAAATGTGTCCCAACTGGGTTTTGAAAGCGGATTTAAAATAGACGATCTCATTTTAAAAACCACTGAATTTCTTGAAGGTGCAGATCATTTATTTTGTCAAAACAAAAGTCAAAAAAAATTATTCTTTGCATTAACCAGAGGGCTAAAAGGAAAAAAGATCAACTTTGATTTAAATCCAAAAAACTTTAAGAGTGTTGATTCTTTAATACACGAATTAAGACTTTTAAAATCAAAAGAAGAAATCAGTATTATTCAAAAAGCTTGTGATATTTCATCTTTGGCTCATGAAAGAGCAATGAAAGCTGTAAAACCAGAAATGTATGAATATCAACTTGAAGCAGAATATCTGCATGAATTTATGGTCAATGGAGCAAAGGAGTGTGCCTATCCTTCTATCGTGGGAGGAGGAGAAAATGCATGCATTCTTCATTACAGCAAGAATACAGATTTGCTAAAAGACGGTGATTTGGTTCTGGTCGATGCAGGTTGCGAATACAAGGGCTACGCGAGCGACATCACTAGAACTTTTCCTGTTAATGGAAAATTTTCATCAGAACAGAAACTTATCTACGAGATCGTTTTGGAATCTCAAAAGCAATCTATTGAAAGCATTTCAGAAAAATCTAATCCTCTTGAGACGCATAAAAAATCTTTAGAAGTCATTGTTGAGGGACTATTAAGCGTGGGTTTGTTAAAAGGCTCTAAAGAAGAAGTCATTGAAACTCAATCTTATTCAAAGTTTTACATGCACCGCGTCGGTCATTGGTTGGGTCTTGATGTGCACGATGTCGGTGGCTATGAAAAAGATGGCAAAGTAAGGTCTTATGAAAATGGGATGATTACCACGATCGAACCAGGAATCTACATCAGCAATGAAGAAAACGTACCTGAAAAATTCAAAGGAATTGGAATTCGAATCGAAGATGATGTATTAGTTGAAAACAATCAGCCAAAAGTTCTTAGTTCAGCCATTAAAGAGCTTGATGACATTCAACAACTAATGGCGAGTTAATGAAATATGATGTCCTCATTGTTGGTGCTGGCGTAACAGGTGCCCTCCTTTTTCTTGCATTGAAGAATAAAAATATAAATGTCGGTCTAATAGACGGTCGAGATAAAGCCCCAAATAGTTACCGCCATCTATCATTGAATAACAAAAGTATGACATTTTTAAAAGAGCTAGATGCATGGAACGTCATAAGTAAAAATGCTTTTGAATACAACCAGATAAAGGTTTGGGATCAAGAAGGCACTGGATTCATAGATTTCAATGTAAATGAATTGGAAAAAAATATTCCGAATATTGGCTTCATAGTCAAAGAAGGAGACATTCAAAATTCTCTGTTATCTCTCGTTTCCGATTCAGAAGATCTTTTGTGGAGTTGTAATTTAGAAAAAATAGAGAAAATTAACGGAGATATTCATTGCGAAACGTCAAAGGGAAAATTGGAGACAAAAATTTTAATTGGTGCAGATGGCATTCAATCAAGTGTAAGAAACCTTTCTTCAATTTCTTCAAGAACTTGGAGTTACAATCAGACAGCAATAGTTGCTAACTTTTCTGTACCCCAAACAGACTCATGCATTAGACAAACTTTCACCTCAGTAGGACCGCTTGCTTTGCTGCCAATGAATGAGACTGAACTTACTATGATATGGTCCATTGACGATACCCAGGCCTATGATTACTTAGGTATGAATGAAGATGACTTCATAAATGAAATTCATAAATCTTTCGGGGAAAAACTGCCAGAAATAAAATTCTCAGCCAAAAGGCAGTCATTTCCCCTTAAACACCTCTCTGCAAAAACTTTTGCCAGAGGTAATGTTTTTCTTGTGGGAGATGCTGCGCACCATATTCATCCTTTAGCAGGATTGGGATTAAACGCAGGAATCGGTGATGTGAAATCGCTATCGGATTTAATTACTCCTGATAGTTTGCATCAAGTTAAACAAATTGAAGATAAATACAACCGACAAAGAATTCCAATCAATTTGGCCTTAGCAGCTGCTATGGAAGCCTTCAAAAGAGGTTTCGAGCAAAAAAATATCTGGATAAGACTCATCAGAAATCATGCTTTTAGTCTTACGAATAAGCTAACTTTTCTAAAAAATAAATTTATTGAGCTCGCTACTGAGCTTTAGTTCTTAATTAATGATTTGGAAAAATCCTCTACTCTTTTCCAGTCGGTAAATTCAAATCTAGCCTTGGCGTCTGTAGGACCTTTGGTGATCCACATGATAAGTCTAATCATAAATCTATCGAAAAAATTATATGTTGGGTAATCAACAACGCCAGCAAAAACATCCATTTTGTTTGGTTTCCATTTTGTTGCTTTGAGAAATTTTGCAATATACGGATTAGAATCGGGAGTATTTTTCTCTGGCTTTCTAGCAACGACATTTACACTAAAAAAAGCGTTTTCTTTGCTTGAGAGCTCATCAAGGTTTTTTTCAATAAACTCAAAAAGTTCTTTTCGATAGTTACCATATCTGATGCTAGCCCCAATAATAACTTGTTGATAATTTTTTAAGCTCAGCGATTGAGCGTCAACTAATGAAGTTAAGTCAACGTTTGCGTGATGCTTGATATGTTCAGCAATTTTGCTCGAAATTTTTTGAGTATGACCATCTACAGAAGAATATATTACAAGAGTATTTCTCATCTTATTTCCACTTCGCTGACGGCGGCATGGACATCAGGATAGCTTCTGTAGATCCTCCAGTTTTTAAACCAAACAAAGTACCTCTATCCCAAATCAAATTGAATTCTACGTAACGCCCTCTTTTGATCAATTGTTGTTCTTTTTCTTCTTCAGTCCAGTCTAAGTCTTTTTTGCTAGATACGGTTTCTTTAATAATATTGAGAGTGGTTGAACCAAGCTCTTTTACAAAATCAAAATCGTCTTGCCAGTTGCCGGTATTCAAATGATCAAAAAAAATGCCGCCAACTCCTCTGGGTTCATCTCGATGAGCAAGATAGAAATATTCATCACAATTTTTTTTAAAATCCGAGTAATAGTTATTGTCTGATTTATCACATGCTTCTTTTAACTTAGCGTGGAAAAGTTTAGTTTCTTTATCGTCTGGAATTGATGGAGTCATATCTGTTCCGCCTCCAAACCAATTTTCGCCAGTAGCTAAAAATCGCGTATTGAAATGAAAAGCCGGCACCTTGGGCGATTGCATGTGAGCAACCAAACTGATCCCAGAAGCCCAATACTCAGCAGATTTTTCTGTTCCTTTGATTTGAGATTTAAAATCATCAGAAAATTCACCTGCAACTGTTGAAATATTTACCCCAACCTTTTCAAATACCTCGCCCTTTAGAATACTTATTTCGCCACCGCCAGAACCTTTATGATTCCATTTTTTTCTTTCAAACTTTCCGCCATCTAATTCTTCAAAGGCAGTGCAAAATTGGTCTCTCAAAGATCTAAACCATTGAGATGCTGAATCTTTTTTTTCATCTAAACTGCTGATCATAGTTGGGATATTTTATTTGCAATTAAATTATTGATAGCTTCCACATGCTCGTCGTTATCATTTAAGCAAGCTATGTAATGGAAAGCCTCACCACCAGAATCTAGGAATATTTCCTTATTTTCTTCATCGATTTCTTCTATGGTTTCTAAACAATCCATACTAAACCCAGGCGATAAAATTAAGATTTTTTTTACTCCCTCTTCAGGTAATTTTTCCATCAGTTCACTTGTATAGGGTTTTAACCACTCTCTTCCAGCCGCTGCCAATCTCGATTGAAAACTAGTAATGTACTGATTTTCTTCAAGCCCTAAAGCTTCTGCAACCAAGCGAGAAGTCTTCTGACAAAAACAATGGTAAGGATCTCCCTCATCAAAATATTTTTTTGGAATGCCATGATAAGAAAAAACTACCTTGTCTTGTTTTCCATAAAATTCATGAGTTTTAATTGTGTTAGCTAATGAATTTATGTACTCAGAATTATCGTGGTAACCGCTCACAAAATGCAAACTAGGAACCCAGCGCCATTTTGAAAGAATTGCGCTCACCTTATCGAATATTGTTGCAGCAGTTACTGCAGAATATTGAGGAAACAAAGGTAGAAGTAAAATTTTACGACAATTTTTCTCCTTCAAACTCAACAAAGCTTTTTCAATGCTTGGATTTCCATAGCGCATGGCTAATTCAAATTCTATAGATTCAGAATTTTCATTCAGGTTTTTTATCTTGCTTAAAAATCTCTTTGAATAAACCAGCAACGGCGAGCCTTCTTCAAGCCATACTGACTTATAAAGGGCTGCTGATTTTCTTGGTCTAAAAGGCAGAATAAAGAGATTAAGTACCAACCACCAGATTATTTTTGGTACTTCTATAACTCTCGTATCTGATAAAAATTCTCTAAGGTATTTTCTTACATCTTTTGTAGAGTAACTATCTGGCGAACCAAGATTGCAGATAATTACACCAACTTTTTGTTTGTCTTCGTGGGAAAAATTCTCTTCGCCTAAAAAACTCATAAATAAGACCTTACTTTTTTCACAAAATGTTTAACATTTTCTTGGGGTGTGGTCTTGATAACGCCATGACCTAGCCCACATACCCATCCTTTTCTATCCTCTATTGAAAGAGAGGAAATTTCTTCTAGAAATAAATTTAAAGCTTTATCAAATTCGTCGAAATCCTGAGTAATGATTTTTTCACTGAAATTACCTTGGATAAACCCATCTTTCCTTTTTGCAAAAATATCTTGAATGCTGACATTGGAATCTACCCCTATTCCTGCAAAAGGAACTTCGAAACTATCAGATGCTTTAAAGATATCATCATAAGAAATTCCGTCTTTTGCATAGTAGCCAACTTGATTTGGAAAAGACTTTACTAACTCATTTAAAACTTTATTGAGGTAAATAGATAAATCATCTTTAGCAAGCTGGTGTGCACAAGAATCAAAAATCATTACAAGTTCAGCTCCAGCCTGCAATTGCAAAGAAATGTTTTTATGTAAAAGAGGATAGATATACTCTTCCAAAATTGCCCATTGGTAACTTTCTATTTTTCCAATCTTATCTAATTTATTTTTAGCTGAGGCAAAAGATAACAATGTCCATGGTCCGCCAATAAAGCCAATCATAGACTTATCGTCTGGAAGTAATTCCAAAGTTCTTTCTATTGCCTCCCCTTGGAATTCCAAAGAAGCAATAGGATTTTTATTGACAAGGATTCTAGAAGCATTTTCTTCTAATAGATGTTCTTTGAATATTGGACCGGGGTCATAAATCAAATCCATACCCAAAGACTCCAAGGGAAAAAGAATGTCGCTGAATAAAATAGCGACATCAAAGTCAAATTCTTCTATTGGACCTAAAGCAGTTTGAGCTGACAAGGCTGGAATTTTACAAAGCTCAACGAAAGAGTGAGATTTTTTGAGATTTTGATAATGATTATGATATCTGCCAGCTTGACGCATAAACCATATCGGCGGAATTTCCTGAGGAACCCGATTCAAAGCATTTTGAAACCTGGAGTTACGCATATCGGAAATTATAGATTTTTTGCTATCTCTTTTGCGGCATAAGTTAAGATGCAATCCGCACCAGCTCGCTTAAATGAAAGAAGCGATTCAAATATTACTTCCTCACTTAGCCAGTTTTTTTCAATTGCAGCCTTCAACATAGCGTATTCTCCGCTTACTTGATAAACAAAGGTTGGCATTTGAAATTTTTCTTTAACTGCCTTTACCACATCAAGATAAGGCATACCTGGTTTTACCATAACAATATCAGCGCCTTCATTTATATCTAAGGCAACCTCGTGAAGAGCTTCATCAATGTTTGCAACAGCCATTTGATAAGAGTCTTTTGTTTTATTTCCAAAAAATTTTGCAGATTCTACTGCTTCTTTAAAAGGACCATAGAACTTAGAACTGTATTTTGCTGAGTAAGCTAGAATCATAGTATTTTTGAAGCCCTTTTCTTCAAGGGCTTTTCTTATGACTCCAACTCTGCCATCCATCATGTCAGATGGAGCAATGATGTCTGTACCTGCTAGAGCTAGCTTCAATGCCTGATCTTCTAGAATTTTTAGTGTCTCATCGTTGTCAACATCGCAGTCCGAATTTATTACCCCATCATGGCCATGAGTTGTGTAAGGATCTAAAGCTACATCAGCAATAACTAAAATTTCCGGAAAATTTTGTTTTATTGTTTTTATGACATTATTGAGAAAATTATTCTCATTTACTGCCTCGGAACCTTTCTCGTCTTTCTTGTCTTCATCTATCACAGGAAAAATGGCTACCGCCTTGATACCCAAACTAACGAGTTCTTCGATTTCTTTGAGAATACTTTTTTCTGAGTGTCTAAAAATTCCAACTAGAGATTCAATTTCTTCTTTTTCTTTTATGGATTCCTTAACAAAAATAGGCTGAATAAGGTCATCAACGGATAGTTTATTTTCTGCAACAAGATCTCTAATAGATTTATTCGATCGCAGTCTTCTCAGCCTTGAAAGGGGATATTTTCTTTTAAAATTTGCCATATCGGGTAAATAGGTGCGTAGCTTACTTTGCTTCGTTTACTTTTTCCAGCCAGTCTTCATAGTTTAAAAAAGGCTTTATTTTATTGGGATATAGTTTGTTCAACTCATCAAAAGTTTTACCCAAGCCACATGAATGTTCAGCATTTTCAATGCTTGGAAATCTTTTCAAAGCTTCTTTAAATGAACTGATAGACATCCAATAGAAATGAGAAAATTTGGATAAATCTTCTATCTCTTTTTCAGGCACTAATTTATAAGTTGCAATAAGTTTTTTATCTTTTGATTCTGAATCGATATGAGAGACCAAAAACCAATTTACCTCTTCAAGTAACGAGCTGGGTTGCGATTGTTCCTCCCCAAGGCTATCTGAAGTCCCATTCACCCATATTCCTTTCCTTGCTAATTTAAACCAGTTTTCAATGCCGCTTGTCCAAATGACATTTGACAAATCAATTGCTCTAACTTTTTCTATTGAACTTGCTCTTGAGATATACAAACCAGAATTTTTAATTGCTTCCATTTCTTTTATCCCTTCGTCAATCTTTAATCGGGAAAATAATTTAAAATCCTTTTTTGATTTCGGGTAGAAATCTTCGATTGGATTTTTGAATCCGGATAATTCTTTCTTGAAAGGTGAAAAAAACCTTTTATCAATGAGTTCATTTTCTGGCGTTAAGCCTTTCTCAGTGGTGATTTTTCCAAGAGGATGATTTTCTATGCTTACGCCTATTTTTTGATGACAGCCTCCGCCGTATTTTTTGAGTTTTTTTCTTTCCTCTTCTACATCTTTAAAAACATCTAAATTATTTATTTCATTGAGTAATTCAAGTACTTGTTTATTACCTGATTTTATCTCGACAGCCAATGCTCCTTGGCCAGGCGCGCAAGGATTTTGTGAACAAGGAATTACCATCCACAAAAAACCATTTAGGTTCTTTTTAAAAGAATCTAATTCAGTTGTTATCTCTTCTATAGGGGATAAAAGTCGATCCAAAGCAGCCTTGGCTATTACCAAACCATCTGCATTTGAATCTTTAAGTTTTTGAACTCTGGTTAAAATATTTCCCCTAATATCACTAAAGCTGAAAGAGTTTATTTCAAAAGGAAAAGCTTTCTTTAAAAATTTTGATAGATTTTCTTGTCTTCTTGGAGATGACGTGTAGATTTCTAATTTTTTCTTTTTAAAGGAACTTTTCTTGAAGATCAAAACATCTCTTGGATCAGCTCTTTTTATAGTTGCAGCAATTTCTGTCCCTTCTTCAAGATCAACTGGCAGATCTTTCCAGGAGTGAACGGCAATATCTGCTTTTCCAGTTAATAATTCTTCTCGGATGTCTGAGGTAAAAACTCCCATTTCAGGCATTTTGTGCAGGGGTGTAGTTAAGTCTATATCGCCAGAAGTGTCTTTTGTCTTAAAAATAATTTTAATTTCAGGATATTTTTTTTTAATTACCTCAGAGACTTCTATTGCTTGAAGCTTTGCAAGAGAACTTTTTCTAGAAATGATAGTTAACTCATTCATTATAACCAATCCTTATAAACAACTATATTATTATAATTCCCTAAAATCTAAATATTTAGTTTGAACTCTTTTACGTCTATAGTAATGTTCAAATTCCTTTTGGAGATGAAATGAACTACAAAAAATATTTTTCAGATGAGTTGACCTCTTTAAAGTCGCAAGGTCTTTACAGAAAATTCAGAGAAATAAATCGAGATAAAAAACATTTCCCAAAAGCCACTGAAAGATTCGAAGGCTCCGAAAGACCTGTTGAAGTCTGGTGCAGTAACGACTACTTAAATTTGAGCCAACACCCAGAAGTTATTAAAAGATCCATTGAAGTTATCGAAGAATTGGGGACCGGTTCTGGCGGCACAAGAAATATTTCTGGAACTTCGTCATATCATGCCGACTTGGAAAAAGAGCTTGCTGAACTGCATAATAAAGAATCCAGTCTGATCTTCCCTTCTGCATATACAGCTAACCAATCCACTCTTTGGACACTATGTAAAAAACTTGAAGGTATCGAGGTATTCTCCGATGAACTAAATCACGCTTCTATGATTCAAGGTATCAAAAATGCTAACGTTCCTTGTCATATTTTTCGTCACAATGATGTTGGTCATCTAAAAGAATTGTTAAATACCTCCAATGCCAGTGTGCCTAAACTTATAGTTTTAGAATCTCTATATTCTATGGAAGGTTTGCGATCACCTCTAAAACAAATCGTTTCCTTAGCAAAAGAATTCAATGCTTTAACTTACCTTGATGAAGTTCACTCTGTTGGTCTTTATGGGTCTGAAGGTAGAGGAATTGCGGAAGAGCAAAACGTTAGCGACGAAATAGACATCATAAACGGTACTTTATCCAAAGCTTTTGGCCAAATGGGAGGCTATGTTGCTGCTAGTTCAGACATTATTGATTTCATTAGAAGTTTTGCTCCTGGTTTTATTTTTACTTCTTCTGCAAATCCAAGTATTGCAGCTGCTTCCATTAAAGCCATTGAAGTAGCAAAGAAATCTGAAAATCTAAGAGAAGACATTAGGCAAAATTCTGATTTAATCAGAGCCGGATTGAGAGATTTGGAAATTCCTCATCTCGACAATGATAGTCACATCATTCCCATTCACCTTGAAGATCCGAGATTATGTAAAAACGCTGCTAATCTTCTCATCGAAGAGCATGGAATTTACATTCAACCTGTTTTCTACCCGACCGTTCCTAAAGGCGATGAAAGATTTAGAGTTACTATTACGCCAAAGCATCAAGCCGAAGACATCACTAGATTTCTTTCTTCTTTGAATCAAGTCTGGGATAAATTAAGTTTAAGAAGGGAAGCGACTGCAAGCACCCCTGATAGTCAAGTAAGTAAAATCTACTAGAATTTAAAGATCGAAATCCCGCTCTAAAGCGGGATTTCTTTTCTCCAAAAAACTTTATTGAAACACTCAGGGGGAGATCTTTTCGAGATTTGCCATGAGATGAAATGAACAGGCTTCTCTAAAAATCTTTGTATCTCAACTTCTGTTTTTTTAAAAGATAGCAACTTTGCATTTTTGAATGCTCTTCGTAAAACAATTGAAAGATGTAAGTTGCTATTCTTTATTCTCTCTCCTAAAAATTAAAAACTTTTTTGATAAGAAATTCTTACGTTTTGAGACTCTCCCACGGAAACCTGATGAGTAGAATGAGAATGAGGATAGTATGTCTCATCGCCCAAATTCTCTATGTTTATTCTAACTGTGTCAGTTTCGGTCGGAGTAAGCGTCATTGCCATATCTATTCTGGTAAAGTCTGGCAATAAAGGTCCGCCTTCAGATTTTATAATTTGTTCGTCTTGATATATGGCACCAAAACTCAACCCAAATAAATCATTAGCTTGATGCGTGTACCATAATGACCAAGTAAGCTCTGGCACTTCCTTTACTTTTCCAGTTCCAGCAGAAGCGCTTGCGTCAACAGAGGTTAAGCCGAAGTTTATTGAGTTTTGCTCATTAATCTGACCAGCTATACCGATTTCAAAACCATCTATTTCCATACCAATTACTTCAGATCCTCCGACTCCATCTTCTTGTCCTTTAACGGTTTGCTGATCGAAGTAAGATACTGCAAGAGATATCCCTGATTCCATATCATATTTAAAACCTAATTCAGTATTTTCATAAACATCAGGATCGAAAGCTGCATTGCTTCCCCAGGATTTGTATTGCTCCCCTGACTTAGGAATAAAACTTTCACTGTAGCTAAGATATAAAGACATATTATTGAGAGGCTTATAAATAACACCCAATCTTGGCGAAACATTAGAATCATCTCTTGAGGTAGTTGCAGATCCAGTGGTCAGGGCAGATCTTCCCGAAGCAACCATATATTTCTTAATCGAAGTATCAACTTGCTCGTAACGAGCTCCTAAGACCATGATCCACTGATCCGATAAATCTATATTTCCACTCAAATACAAGGAAGTTACTTCAAGATCAGTATCGGCTTTGGTTTTGATGTCGCTGGTATAATCGAGAGCAGTTCTATTACCATCTTTATCTATTTGAAAAGATGTGTTGGTTGCAAGAAAACTATTTGCAACTCCACTGCTTGCAGAATTTTGGTTATCAAAATAAGAGTTAAATCGAGTATTTTGGTTTTCAGTATCCAAAATATCCAATCCCACAGTTAAGGTTCCTCGGTCGAATTCATTGACATTGCTAAAAGAGATTGTAGTTGTTTCTCTCAAAGTAACATCGTTGTATCCTTTTAACTCAACATTGGTTCCATCAAACCCATTCACGTATAAGTTCTGATACATCTTGTTAAAATCATTGGCCGCCACGGTTAGATTGATTTTTCCTGAGTCAGAATAGTTGTGAACCAGACTTCCTCTTAGAATGGAAGCCTCAGTGGTATGAATGTTTCCATCGGTACCGAAAGTAATTCCATTTAACGCATCAACTGGCGCACCATTTGCTGTTGGAATACCTCTATCGATATATCTTTCATGATCAAGGTATTCGAAAGAGAGGTCCATCATCGTTGCAGAATCGACGGCAAAAGTCATTGTTGGATTGATTCCAAATCTTTGCCCATCATACTGATCTCTGTGATTGGCGAGAGAATCGGAGTGTGCGTTTAATCGAAAAGCTACTGAATCATTCACCTCTAAATTTCCATCGACAGCGAAGTCACCTGCGCCAAAAGAATCGAGCCCTACGTTTAGACCTGTAAACGTTTCTCCTATTAATGCCTTCTTGGATACTCTATTTATAAGACCTCCAGTTCCGCCTCTTCCAAACAAAAGGGCGTTAGGCCCTTTAAGAACTTCTAATTGATCTACGTTGTAGAGAGACCTGTAGTACTGCACATCATCCCTCATACCATCTTGATAAAAGTCTGCGGTAGTTCTTACCCCTCTTATCACCAATGCATCTCTGTGTCCTTCACCTTGTGTTGTAACCACTCCCGGAACATATCGAACTACGTCTGCAATTGCTCTGAAACCTTGATCCAATATATCTTCATCAGTGATGATTGTTACCGTTTGAGGAACATTAAGAATGGGTGCCGGGGGTTTCATGGAGTTTACTTGATCCTTAAAAAGCACATTGCCTTTTACCTCAAGCTCCTCGTCTTGTTGTGCGAACATTGTTGAGGTAATAAAAACCAAAATAATTATTTTAGAAATAATTTTCATGTGAAGCTCTTCTCCTTCTCTTAAATGAGATTAATTATTAAATAATAATGATTCTCATTTGTATTGTAAATGATAATGAGAAACATTCTCATTTAGGTATATGTTTATAACTTTAATTTTTTAGGCGTAAAAACGTCGCCAGAAAGTGAGACCCAGCAAAAGAGAAGCCAACCATGCAAAAAGTTCCACATAGTTTGGATTACTGTTGTAACCGAAAAATCCTTTTAAGAATGCCCCAACGCTTCCGCTATCGTGCATGATGTGGGTGTATTTGCCCTGCCCTTTGATGTTGTAACTATAGAAAAAAGATTGATCATTTTCTTCAAGTTCTTCTTTGGGCTTAAAAATATCCCAAGGTCTTGATATCTCCTCTTTGCTTTCAAGACCAACCATTTGCAAATTATCGGATTTGACCAAGTAACTTTCTATTTCATGAGTGCCATAAGCAACCATCCCGGAAGCTAGGAATACCAATAATAGAGTTGTGGCTTGAAAAAAAGATCGAATATTGAATCTTTTTCCTTGTATAACAAAAATATAAACCAGTATCAAAGCAGCGATTATTCCAGAAAAAAATCCTAAATAAGAAAAGCTCTGAGTCATAGAAAAACTTGCTAAAAGAAAAACAACTGTTTCAAAACCCTCTCGAATCACTGAGAAGAAGACCAAAAAGAAAACTCCCCAGGATGAGCTCAATGCAATTGCTGACTGCTCTTCTAACTGCTTTCTATCACTTACATGTTTGGATAGCCAAAATATTACATACCAAATAAAGCCCGCGGTTATGAACATAAAAATACCTTCAAATAAAGCTTTAAGAGAGTTGTTTCCTAGAGCCTGTTGGGCTGAAACAATAAAATAAGCAACCAAAATACTTGCAACAATTGATGTTAAAACAGCAAGCCAAAGCTTTTGAGTTGAAGCGCTATTGCTTGTAAGGAATAAATAAATAATTCCGACAATTAAGGCAGCTTCCAATGTCTCTCTAAACAAGATAATAAATTCGTTCATAAAAATTTAACGTATTTTTGAAAATGTAAATGATAACTATTCTCATTAAAATAACAAGTTCTTTGACTTTTTTTCTATGTATTTTTTTTAGCTTATGACTCGACTTTATAAGGAAAATAAAGGTATCATTGCGAGATAAATTATTATTATCCAGGGGGGATAACAATGTACAAAAAACTTTTACTCACGGGAGTCCTTCTCTCGTTTCTTTCGAGCTTGAGTTTTGCTCAAGACGAACAAGTAACAGTCATTGGTTCCTTAATTAAAGGGACTCCTATTGACTCTGGTTCTCCGATTTCTACCTTCAATGCTGAAGAAATTGCTGCACAAGGTAACTTGAACATCGTTGAGCTAATTAAAATGGTTCCAGGAAGTTCTGGCATGGATGGTGAAGCCAACCAATTCGGATCTAATGGTGCTGAGGGAATTTCAAATGTAAACCTAAGAGGTCTTGGTACTAACAGAACTTTGGTTTTAATTAATGGGAAAAGACAAGTAACTGTTCCTTCCAGAACAGGTGCAGGTCGTTCCGTGAATTTACATGACCTTCCAATGTCAGCTTTAAGCAGAATAGAAATCTTAAAAGAAGGTGCTGCGGCAACTTATGGATCTGACGCTATCGCTGGTGTTGTTAACTTTATAACTGATCAGGATTTTGAAGGTTTAAGAGTTAATTTTGGAGCTAAAGAAATTCCAAATGCTCAAGGAGAATCCAATGAGTTCTCTATTACATACGGAACTGAACTAAATGATGGAACTAATTTCCTACTCTCTTTAGGTGCTCAATTTAAGCCTGAGTATTATGCACAAGATTCTGACTACACAGCTTACACGCATGACATCTTGAAAGGTGGTAACCCAGTTGGAGGTTGGTCTTCAATCGGTAACCCAGGTACTTTCATTTTTAAAGCAACTGATGGAAATAGCAATACTGATGATATAACTACTATGTTGGGCGATCCTGGTTGTAATGCAGCTGGTGGATATCATGAAAATGGTAATACTGCTGCCCAATCAATTCAATTTACAGATAAGACTACCGAAGCTGATGTTGGCTCTCCAGTATCTCTTGGAGGGTATCAAGGTCTTTGCCGTTACAACTACGCTTGGTTTGATAATGTTCAAGAAGAACAAAAAAACAGTCAGTTGTGGATGGAATTTAATGGTGAAGTTAATAACAATAATTTCCACGTAGAGTTTATGTATGGTAAGACTGATGTTCCTCAGTATGCAACTTCACCTGCTTATCCTCCTAACAACCCTAACTCAAGTTATGTGCCTAACATCCATCCTGGACTTCAAGCTCTATATGGCCAACACACCGCATTTAGGGATTTATTAAAAAGTCCGGTTTTTGGTGGTGACAACAGTACACAACGTTCTGTCCACCTAATGAGGACAAGGCCAATAGCTGCAGCTGGAAATCCTAATGGTAATCCTAATGGTGCAGAAACGGCATTTAGAAAATATGACACTTACCGTTTCGCAGTTGAATTTGATGGAGAATTAGCTCAAGGCATTGATTACTCAACAAGCCTTAATTATTCGCTCTCAGAAAATACCGCTACTTTCTCTGACACACAACAACATAAGTACACTGCATCTTTATTCGGATATGGTGGACCTAATTGTGGTTACACTATTACTGCTTTTGAAACAGGTGGCTTACCTGTTCCAACACTATCAGACGGATCGAATACTGTAGTAGCTAGTGTCACTGATCCTACTAGACCAGCAGGATGTTCTTTCTTAAATGTATTTTCAAATGCCGTAGAACATGCAAATCAACCTTACTGGGCTAGAGAAAATGCCGTAACTGGAGACAAACAAGTTGGTACTGCTCAAGGAAGTAGAGTTGGTAAAAACCCTAATTACTTGTCTGCACAAGCAAACTCTCCAGAGTTTTTGCAATGGCTAATTGATGAAGGTCAAAATAGTTCTGAATCAAGCCTCCTAACTTTTGATTTCACTATGCAGGGTGTTATGGGAAGTTTAGCTGGAGGAGATGCTGCATGGGCCGCAGGTTATGAAAGAAGAGAATATAACATCGAACAAAGTGCCGATAATGTTCCAGGAAGAACAGCTTCTAATGCTAACAAAAATATATTCGATGGAGATTTGTATCCTTGTCGTTTACCTGGTGACAATGCAGATGCTACAAAAAGAGCAGCATGTCTAGCTAACAACCCTGAAGGATTATTCATGTTTTTAGCTCCTTCTTATGGTCGTGACCACAGCCAAGAAGTTGATGCGCTATTCACTGAATTCGCGTTACCTATTACGGATACTTTTGACATGCAAATTGCTCTTAGATATGAAGACTACGGAGACGTAGATTCAGTTGATCCAAAAGTTGTTATGCGTTGGTCACCAACTGATGATGTTACTTTTAGATTAACCGGTCAAACAACTTTTAGAGCGCCTCATCCTGATGAAACTTGGGATAAGAGATACACTCAATTAGAGTATATTTCGCAAACAGGTGCTTTTAAAGCTGTAGATAGAACGGGTGCCACTACCTTAGATCCAGAAGAAGCAACTACTTACAACATCGGTGTAATAACTGATTTTGGTACAGATAATTGGACTGCGACAGTGGACTACTACAATTTCGAATTTGATAATCCAATCATTTACGAAAGTGCACCTCAACTTGCCGCTGCATATGCTAGAGGTGAAAAGACGGGTGCAACCGCTGCAGACTTAGCTGCAAAAGAAGCTGTTAAATCTCAAATTTATGGTCCAAATTCTGTTAACGATGGCTCTTTTCTTGCTGCAGACATTAACAGAATAACTTCTAACTTTATCAACGGTCCTGCAATTGAAACAGATGGTGTTGATATTTTTGTTAAATACGAGAGTGACTATGCTAACGGGATGATTTCTACTGGAGTAGAAGCTGCTTATGTTATCGACTATTCAGTTGCCGCCTACAACATAGGTACAACTCAAGTTGCTGCTGCATATGAATGTGCGGGATATTTCAACATCAATAATTCATGCAGATCTATGCCTGACTTAAAAGCTAAGGCTTTTGTGAACTACATTACTGATGAACACAATTTCTATGGAGCTGTAAATTATATATCTTCTTATCAAGACAGAAGATTCTCTGGTGCTCTAGGGAGAGTAGTAGAAATTGCACCTCATACCACTTTAGACGCATCTTACACTTACAGTTGGGATGACTTTGGTATGACGTTCTCTGTATATAATCTTACTGATGAGTTACCACCTTTTACTTACTGGGAAATGAGTTATGACCCCAATACTCATAGTCCTTTAGGAAGGTTCTTTAAAGTAGGTTTCACTTACAATATGCAATAAGCATAAGTTAATAAAAAAAGCCTCTGCTTGCGGAGGCTTTTTTTTATTTTAGAATACTCAACAATTCTTTTTCCACCTGATTGGCAATAATTTGCTGAGCCTTTTGATTGGGATGGATGCCATCCAATTGCATTAAACTTTTATCCAACGCAACTTTTTCTAATAAGAATGTCAGTAATGGAATATTTTTTTCTTCAGCTATTTCGGAATAAATACTTTCAAAGGATGCTACGTAATTTTTTCCATAATTTGGCGGAATTCTTATTTGCATAATTACCGGGTTTGCTCCATTTGCAAAAGACGTATCAATAATTTTTAGTAAATTGCTTTTAATCTTGTTTGTAGGATAACCTCTAAGCGCATCGTTTCCACCAAGCTCAACCAAAACATAATTTGGCTTGTATTCTTGTAAATCACTCTCAATTCTAGATAGACCTCCAATGGTGGTATCGCCTGAAATACTAGAATTAATTATTTTAAAATCTCTGCCAGATAACCTTAATGAAGTCTCCAATAACTGAACCCAGTTTTCAGATTCTTTCAATCCATAACCAGCTGAAATACTATCTCCTAAAATCAAAAGCTTCTTTGATTCTGCAGTGATAGAATAAGAATAAGTTAAAAATAAAATCAAAATTATTTTTAAGCCATATTTTTCTAAAAAATTCATTTGATGATTATAGAAGCAAGAAATTTGTCAAAAAAGATTATTTTTAATGATCAAGAGATAAACATTCTAGACGATATCAATCTTAAAGTAAGTGCTGCTTCTTCTTTGGCAGTAATTGGGCCTTCTGGCTCAGGAAAATCAACTCTTTTGGGTATTTTAGCTGGCCTTGATTCGCCGAGTTCTGGTGAGATATTCATCAATCAAAAACCTCTCCATAATTTATCTGAAGACGCTCGAGCAAAAATTCGAAAAGACTCTGTAGCATTTGTCTTTCAGAACTTTGAACTCTTAGCAGGCCTCAATGCTTTAGAAAATGTGATGCTTCCTATAGAACTAAAGGGCAAGAAAAATGCTAGAAACATAGCCGAAACTTACCTTGAAAAAGTGGGTATGCAAAATCGCTTAATGCATTATCCTCAGCAACTTTCTGGAGGAGAACAACAAAGAGTTGCTATAGCTCGAGCTTTTGCCTGTGAGGCCGATGTATTATTTTGCGATGAACCAACCGGAAATTTAGATTCAAGTAACAGCGAGCTGATTGCCAATCTTATCTTTGATACTTTTGTGGAATCCTCAAGCGCATTGGTTATTGTTACTCATGATATTTCCTTAGCAAATAGATGTGATCAAAAAATTGAGTTAGTTGATGGCAAAATCTTATGACAATTTTTTCATTAGCAACAAAGATTTTCCTTAGAGAATTTAGATCAGGACAACTTCTCCTGATGTTCCTTTCATTGTCCTTGGCAGTAGGAATTGTCGCTTCCATTACCTTCTTTACCGATCGTTTGGATGGCTCCTTAATGATGGAATCCAAGCAATTTTTAGGCGGCGATTTAAAATATGAGTCTGACACACCGCTGGATAAATCTTCGTTCCCAACTGGAGATTACTCTTATGCTAGTATTTATGAATTCGGCTCAGTGCTGGGCTCATCCAAAAACTTTCAACTTGCATCAGTAAAATCGGTCTCCCCACCTTATCCTTTGATTGGCGAATTTGAAATTCAAAAAAAATATGATGAACGAGTTTTGGAAACCAATCCGCCAAAACCAGGAAAAGTTTGGCTAGATACTCGTTTAGCGAACCTCTTGGAAGTTACAATTAATGATACGGTTAATATTGGCGAAAAAGATTTTTCCATAAGCGGAATAATTCTTTCTGAATCGGATAGAGGTGCTGGATCTTTTGCCTTTGCTCCAAAAGCGATCATGAACTCATCCGATCTTGAGGAAGCAAACGTAATTCAACCTGGCTCAAGGGTAAGGTATTCATATGTCTTTGTTGGATCAGAAGAGACTATCAAATTATTAGAAAATTTCTTTCAATCTAAAAAAAAACCAGGAGATGAAATTACTACTCCAGGAAACGAAACAAGTCCATTAGGCAGAGCGATCAAAAGAGCCTCGAATTTTTTTCTACTGGGTGCTTTGTTAGCGATCATTTTATCCTCGCTAGCCATAGCTATATGCTCTTTGCAGTTCATTAGAAGACATGTGGACTATGTAGCTATTTTTAAGGCTTTGGGATTATCTCCTGTTGAAATAAGAAATGCCTACTTACTTATCTTCAGTCTGATTGCTTTATTTTCTTTTTTAATAGGTATTCTTTTAGGTTGGGTGGTTCAGCTATCGTTTATGAACCTTTTGAAAGATTATTTCCCTTCAAATTTACCTTTGCCAGGGTTGGATCCTTATCTTATTTCATTGTTAACAGCTTTCTTATGTTTGATGGGCTTTGCTTATCCAATATTAAGAAATCTCTTTAACCTTTCGCCTAATGTCATTTTAAGAAAATCTGAGAAAAATTTGAATACTTTTGATTCCTCTTTTTACATAGTCGGTGGTTTATCTTCCTTTTACGTGCTTTTGATCTTTTTTATAAAGGATTTTTATTTAACAAATATCATATTCTTTTCAATTCTTATCTTTAGTGGAATTATTTTTGCCTTCATTTATGGCATCTTTCATTTTATAAAGCCTTTGGGACTTAACCCTCTAAAGCCAATGAAAATGCTTGCTTTTGAGCTCAGCAGGAGAAAGCTTTTTAATTCTATGCAAATCGTGGCAATAACAGTTGCCATTGCTCTCAGCTTGGTAGCCTACTCTGCCTCAACAAATTTAGTGGGATCATGGAAAAATTCTCTCCCAGATAATGCTCCTAACAATCTTTTATTCAATATATATGATGGCGAAAAAGAAAATCTTGTTGAGTTTTTGAAGTTGAATGAAATAGCAGTTCAGCCATTGTTTCCGGTTACGAGTGCAAGATTTCAAAGATTGGATTCAAAAAAAGAAATTGATCGTACTTTCAACTTCACTTGGATGGATAAACTGCCCGAAGGCAATGAAGTCATTGCTGGGAAATGGTTTGAAAATGAAAATAATGGTATTTCAATTTCATCAGAAATATCGGAAAGATATGAGTTGCAGGTCAACGATCAGATTGTTATTGATATTGCAGGTAAAAAGATTAGTAGCTACATTCAAAGTATTAGAGAAGTAAATTGGGAAAATTTTAGCCCTAATTTTTTTGCCATTGGCTTCCCAGACGACTTTAAAGAAATCTCTTCAACATTTATAACGTCCTTTCACATTCCTCAGGAGAAGAAACCTTTATCATCGCAATTAATGAAGACCTTCCCAACGATATCGTATATCTCGTTGGATGCCATAATTTTGGAGGTTCAAACGATCATCTCAAAGGTTTCACAGGCTTTAAAATTAATTTTGGGTTTAACTCTAATTGCAGGATTATTTTTAATGTTGGCAACCATCCAAGAAAGTTTTAAGCAAAGGGAAAAGCAAAACGCAATTCTTAAAACTTTAGGTCTAAATAGAAAAGTCATGCAAAAAAACACTTTTATGGAATACCTATCGATTGGATTATTTTCTGGTTTGTTAGGTAGTATGCTTGCTGTGATAACAACATTTTTTATTGAGGAAATAGTTTTTGAAATAAATTCCGAAATATACTGGGAAGTAACGTTTATTGGAGCTTTTGGCTCAATTTTAGTAGTTGGAATAATCGCTGCTCTATTTACATTCTACCTTTCTTCTAAGACTCCAAAAGATGTTCTAAGAGGTGCAGATGGCTAAATCAAGAAACATAATTGCTATTGGTGGAGGTGGTTTTGGGGCAAATCCTGGACAAGGAATCATTGAAGAGTACATCTTAAAGCAAACCAAAAAAAAGAATCCCAAGATTTGTTTTATTCCCACAGCAACAGGAGATAACGAGGCTTATAAAGTAAATTTTTACTCTACCTTCACAAACTTAAATTGCTGCCCTTCTCATCTAGACTTTTTTAAAAGAACTCCGGACTTAAATGATTTAATTCTTAATCAGGATGCAATCTTTGTTGGCGGAGGAAATACCAAAAGTATGTTGGCTGTTTGGAAGGAATGGGGATTGGATAAAATTTTAAAAAAAGCCTACAAAAATGGAGTTGTAATGAGCGGAGTAAGTGCAGGAGCAATTTGCTGGTTTCAAAATGGAATTACAGACTCCTGGGCTTCGAGCCTAAAAATAATGCCCTGTTTAAATTTTATAAAGGGAACTTGTTGTCCTCATTATGATGAAGAACCAGAACGCAGGCCAGCTGTAAAAAAACTTTTACAAAGCAATAAACTAAAGGACGTTTTTGCAGTAGACGGAGGCGCAGCTCTGCATATCAAAGACGAAAAAATTTTCAAATCTGTAGTTTTTAAAAAAGAAAAAAGTAGCTACCTTGTCTCGAATGACGGTAAGGAAATAAATGAAAAAAGTTTCAAAAAAATTAAACTTATTTAGTAAGATTCACATAAAAACAAAAAATAAATTGGAGAAAAAATGCTTAAAAATTTAACGCTTCTAACGACTCTTTTTCTTTCTTTTTTTGCTTTTTCTATGGGTCATCTTGATCATGAAAAAGGTCTTCACCCGGTTGCTAAATCAGGTCAAATGATTGTCACTTACCAAGGTGATTGTTCTAGAGGTAATACAAAGAAAGCTATGCAGCTAATAGATAAAATCATTGCCTATGAAAAGAAAAGCAGTCCTATAAAATATTCTTCTTCCCCTGGAACTTGGTCTGATAATTCCATTGGAGCAGTTGATTTGCATAACTCTGAAGATGCTATGAATAAGGCTTTTGATTGGCAATCTGGTGATAAAAAATGGTCAAATATGTTTGATGGAATTGCAAAAGCTTGCGGGATAACAACTGACGATTTCGTAATTAAAATAATGAAGGCTAAATAGAGCTATTTATATTATGAAAAAAAATAACGAAAAAAAGGGATATTGGGTTGCTAAAGCAAATGTGAATTCTCCAGAAAAACAACAAAATTATGGAAAATTAGCAGAAGCAGTGCTAGAAAAGTTTAAAGGCAAATTCCTTATAAGAGGTGGTCGCCAAGTTACTAAGGAAGGAGAAGAATACATGAGAAATGTTGTTGTTGAATTCCCTTCTTATAAAGACGCTATCGATGCTTACGAAAGCAAAGAATACCAAGATGCATTAAAAGTTTTAGATGGTGGCGCTGAAAGGCTTTATGCCGTGGTTGAAGGCTACTAAATAAATTAAAAAATTTGAAATGTTCTACTTTCTTCTTCTTGCGTGGCTAATGGCATCCTACATGGCTTTGTTTTCTTCAAGAATGAAAGATAGTCCTTTGAAGCCTTATGGATGGTCGATATGGTTTGTTGTTACAGTGATTGTTTTAGGAAGTTTAATAAGTGAGTGGGTAAGGTAAAAAATGGATAATGACGAAAAATTAAAAAGATTTACTAAAGAATTCTTCGGCAATTCTATGGAATTTCTCAGTCTTGAATATATTGAATCTACTGACGATGAAATGATTTTTTCTTGTAAATTTAAAGAAGAATGCTCCAATCCCATGGGATCTGTCCAAGGAGGCATGATTACCGCTGCATTAGATGATGCTACATCTGCTGCAATGATTTCAGGTTATGACGAAAAGAAAGCCCCCATGACTACGAATTTACATGTCCTTTTTCATAGGCCTCTGGCAGTAGGTCCCGCAAAAATGAGAGTCAAAATAATAAAATTAGGAAGAAGCAGTGCTACCTCTGAAGGTAGGATTTACAACCAAGAAGATAAGTTGGTTGCAACTCTTCTTCATACTGCTCAACCTGTGGATAGGCCTAATTAATTACTGCTTCTTAGCTTGAATATTGCGAGCAAATTTATACTCATGCAGCACTGTAATGATTTTTCTTCAAATAGATTCACATCTACATCAATAAATTCGTGACCTTTTTTCTCATAGAAATCTTTAACTGACATTTCAGAGATTAAAGAAGTATTCATTGGAACGGGTCTGTAATTTTGAGATTTTGTTTGCAAATGAATCCAAGGATTCATGAAGGCATTGCCTGCTAAAATCCAATTAGAACATCCGAGTAAAAAACACAAGTTTGCATATCCAGTCTCCTTTGGTTGTAAAATTTTAGGCAATTTCTTTTCGTCAGCAAGATATATTAGTGGTTTATCGCCTCCCCAATGGAATTTGAAAGCTTTACAACCTTCTTTTTTTAGCCTCTCCCAAACTTCAAGAGTAGCTAATGGAGCTTCATAATTGTCTTGAACAAAAGGATCGCCTACATAGTCAGGTTCAGGAATAGAGCCTTTTAAAATCTTAGATTCTGCATTAGCTATGATCTTTCCATCTTGATTTTTTAAAAAAGTGTTTATTTGACCTTCCTTAAAATCTTCTGACAAAACCTCAAAAGTTTCACCATCGTAAAGCGGAGAAGTTATTTTGCAATTTGCATATCCCCTCTCTAGCCAAGACTTTCCAAGAGATTCTATAACTGGATGGAGTAAATATGCTGAAACAGTAACACCTGGGACTAATCCGCCCTTAAAGCCATACTCTTTTGCTAGTTCATCACTATGAATTTGATTTTCTGAGTCCGGCGCAGTGTTTAAAGCTGTTGCTTGCCAGGAATTCATAACCAAATCTAATCTAGCGTTTTCTTTTTTTTAAAATAAAGCACGAGTCCCAGTGCAATAGGCCAGCTTCCCAAGACAAATTCACCAACGAATATCTGATTAAAGCCTGTGCCATGAGCGTAAATCGCAATCAGATTGAAAACCCCTGCCCCAATATAGATTAATCCAGCTGAGAAAAACCAAACAGGATTTAAAGTAATAACTCCAAAAATAGAAAATAAGAACGTAGCCACAAAAAAAGACGTAAAGTCTCTCAAAAGCGCATTTTGCGCATCGGGAGTTAATTCGTTAAAAACAAACCCAAAATCTGCAGCAGCAATTATTGGAGTGAATACCCAATTGAGCACCAAACCTAAAAGAAAGTAAGCATAAAATATTCCTAAAAACCTTATGATGAAGGTGTAGTTCTTTTCCTCTGAAATCAATTTGAAGTAAAAGTAACCGCCTAGAAATCCTGCGCCCCAATGCAAAACTTTTCCTATCAAGGTTCTGTTGCCCCCTAACAATTGAGTTTGAAATAATAATTCCACCATCAAGATAAGAGCCATTCCGATTGCTACAGAGCCTGCTACAGCATAAAGGTATTTACCTCCTAAACTGCTGTATTTCGAAATCAATCCAGCGATAGTGAAGGCAACTGTAAAACCAATGATTATCACTCCAAATAAGGCAATCCCTAATCTTTGAAAATCAAATAAGATAACTTCCAAAGACGAAAATAATCCTACTGGCATGTCAACAGAGGCAAGCCAAATTAAATTAGACAATGATGAGATTGGTGTCATCAACATTACAGTAAATAAGGCTGCAGAAAGAACTGCGAATGGATATTTTGCTATTTTCATAATTATTCTGATAAAACTTTTATTAACTTTCCTCTTGGCCCATCTGTTAAGAGATAAATAAAACCATTCGGTGAAGCTTGAATATTTCTAAGTCTAGAATTCAACTCTGAAAAAAGACTTTCTTGATTATCTTTTCCGGTCTGAGAAAAAGTAACTTTTTTTACGTCTTTGGATACCAATGCTGTCACTAAAAAACTATTTTTCAATTCTGGATATTTATCACCCTCATAAAAAATCATATCAGATGGGGCAATTGATGGTGTCCAGTGAAATAAGGGCTGTTCCATCCCTTCTTTTTCAGTAAAAGGACTTATAACAGCTCCAGAATAATCTATGCCATAAGTAATTGCCGGCCAGCCGTAGTTAAGAGACGGTTCAATCAGATTCATTTCATCGCCTCCCCTTGGTCCATGTTCATGCTCATATATTTCACCAGTTTTTGTAACAATCAATCCTTGTTGGTTTCTGTGCCCATATGAATAAATGTCTGGCAGAGCATTCTTCACGTTTACAAACGGATTATCAGAAGGAATTGTTCCATCTTTATTTATTCTGATTATTTTTCCAAAATGATTATCCAAAGTTTGAGCCTTTTCTCGATGATCAAATCCATCTCCGCTAGCAAGTAAAATCGTTCCATCATCTAAAAATGCAATTTTGGCGCCAAGGTGAACGGGAATTCTTCTCGGAGCTTTCGCTTCAAAAATTACCTTTTTATTTTCAAGAGAATCTTTATTCAATACAGCCGACATTAAATACAGCGTAGATTTTCCATCTGAATTTCGGGCTGAATAACTGAGGTAAATCATATTGTTTGAAGCAAAATCTGGATCAAGTACAACTTCGGAGAGACCTCCCTGACTGCTGTATTGAACCTTTGGCACATTTTTAATCTGTGTGATTGAACCATTTATCAAATTAGCAATTTTTAGCTTGCCGGGCATTTCGGTATAAATGATCTCGTCTTCGCTTAAAAACTCCAAGCTCCAAGCATCATCTAAGCCGCTCAGAACTGTTTCAAACTTATAATCTGAAAAAAGACTTGTTGAAAAACATAAAACAAATAAAAGGTATTTTGCTCTCATAACTCCCCTTGATTGAAAGATTAATTATAAAAGATAAACCCTTAGGTAATAAAATAAATAACAGTTTAAGATTATTGGTTTATCATAAATTTATGAATTTTGAACATACTCCAAAGGTAAAAGAATTGATCAATGAGGTCTCTAACTTCATGGATGACAATATATATCCTGCCGAAGAGATATATGCGAATGAAATGAAAGCTTTTCGAGACAATGGTAATCCTTGGCAAGTTCCCAAAATCATAGAAGAATTGAAGCTAAAGGCAAAAAAACAAGGCTTATGGAATTTTTTCTTACCTGAAAGCGAAAGTGGTTTTGGCTTAACCAATTTGGAATATGCGCCTCTAGCAGAGATCATGGGCAAAGTAAGCTTTGCCTCAGAAATCTTTAATTGTTCTGCGCCAGATACTGGGAATATGGAGGTTTTAGATAAGTTTGGTTCTGACTTTCAAAAAGAAAAATGGTTAAAACCTCTTTTAAATGGCGAAATGAGATCGGCCTTTGCCATGACAGAACCAAAAGTTGCTTCGTCCGATGCCACCAATATAGAAAGTAAAATAGAAGAAGATGGAGATGAATATATAATCAATGGAGAAAAATGGTGGACTTCTGGATTTGGCAGGCCTGATTGTAAAGTCATGATTTTTATGGGAGTCACCAACCCGGATAATCCTAAACACCAGAGACAATCTCAAATACTTATTCCTACTGATGTTGAAGGAATTGAAAACCTTAGGATGTTAACTGTTTATGGAGCAGATCACGCGCCCAATGGACATGCTCATCTGAAATTTAAAGATGTGAGAGTCCCTAAAGAAAATTTAATTTTAGGAGAAGGCAGAGGTTTTGAAATAGCCCAAGGAAGACTTGGCCCGGGAAGGATTCATCACTGCATGAGAATCATAGGAGTTGCAGAAAGAGCATTAGATTTGCTCTGCAAACGCTCTCTCAAGAGAAAAGCCTTTGGTAAGCCTTTGGCTGAGCTAGGTGGAAATTACGATGTTATAGCTGACTGTAGAATAGAGATAGAGATGTGTAGATTGATGACTCTTAAAGCAGCTCATATGATGGATACAGCTGGGAACAAAATTGCAAAAAGTGAAATTGCTCAGATTAAAGTTGCCATTCCTTTAATGGCAACTAGAGTTATTGATAAAGCTATCCAAATTCATGGTGGCGCAGGTGTCTCTCAAGATACTCCCTTAGCAAGCCTATACGCTTCTGTAAGATATCTAAGAATTGGCGATGGTCCAGATGAAGTCCACAGAAGAACCGTAGCTCGCTATGAGCTTGGAAAGCATTAAAGTTCTTTTGTATAATAATTTTCATGCTTAATTACCAAGAAGAATCTTGCGAACTGACTTTGAAAGAAGGTATTGAAGAATATCGTAGTTATTTAAAGGAAAATAATCGCTACGTATTGGGTGAACATTGCTCAGAAGACGAAAAATTTAATATCTTATGTCACGATGCAACTCATGTGATTTTTGGTTTGGATACTTCTTTGGAGGAAGAAGCGATGCTTGATTGCTGGATATTTTTTGGTGGAGATTACTTTAAAGTTACGATGGAATATTATAAAGGCTCCTTAGATATAAAAGAAACAAATGAAAAAGTTTTTTCGCTTGTTAAGGAAGTTGGATATTTAAAATACACATATTTGTACTTAAGAGTGATGTTCCAAAAATGGCCAAAGATTTTTTTTAGAACCAGAAAGATGAAAAAATGGTCATATTTTTTTCCTGCAGATTTTCTTGAAAAGAAAATTTCAGACCTTAGAAAAGACTTCAATATAAGAATTCTTTCATCTGAAGAAAGAAGAATGAAGAAAGTTTCTTGGCAAAGAGCTATTTCTTAAGAAATTCACTTTTTCAATAATATTTACGCTTGACAAGCATGCTAACTTGTTAATTGAAGATTAAATTGAGGTGAAAAATGCAAAATGCTTTGTCTAGAAAGCTTCCTGTAACTGTGCTTTCAGGTTTTTTAGGAGCTGGGAAAACAACTGTTTTAAGTCATATCTTAAATAATAGAGAAAATAAAAAGGTTGCTGTCATTGTAAATGACATGAGTGAAATTAATATTGACGCTGAAACTATAAAAAATGAAATTTCTCTTAATAGGAGTGAAGAAAAGCTCGTTGAAATGAGTAATGGCTGTATTTGTTGTACTCTCAGAGAAGATTTACTTAAAGAAGTAACAAATCTTGCTAATCAGGGTCGTTTTGATTATTTAGTTATCGAGTCTACTGGTATTTCAGAACCTTTACCGGTTGCAGAAACATTCACATTTGCAGATGAAAATGGAATTTCTTTATCTGATGTTGCTGATTTAGATACCATGGTAACAGTTGTAGATGCAGTAAATTTTTTAAAAGATTACGAAGAAGCAAAATATCTAAAAGATAAGGGAGAGTCTCTAGGAGAAGACGACGAAAGGAGTGTAGCGGACTTATTGGTTGATCAAGTCGAATTTGCAGACTTAATTCTGATAAGTAAAACAGATCTTATTGATGACCAGGCCTTAAAAAGGCTTATCGCCATAATCAAAACTTTAAATACTAAAGCTAAAATTATTCCTATAATCAAGGGTGAAGTAGAATTAGATAAGGTGTTAAACACTGGTTTGTTTGACTTTGAGGAGGCTCAAAAAGCTCCTGGTTGGCTTAAGGAAATGCGGGGAGAGCACATTCCTGAAACTGAGGAATATGGTATTGCTAGTTTTAGCTACGAAGCAAGAAGACCTTTCCATCCAGAAAAATTTCTAAACTTTTTACATTCAACTCAAAAATTNGGAAAACTTATCAGGTCTAAGGGTTTTTTCTGGCTAGCTACCCGACCTGAATTTGCTGGCCAATGGAGTCAAGCTGGGGGAATTGCTCATTATGGCTTTGCCGGTATATTTTGGAAAGCTGTACCTGAAAAAGATTGGCCTCAAGATGAAGAATATCTTACCTCCATAAAAGAACAATGGGTTGAGCCGTTTGGGGACATGCGACAAGAATTAGTTTTTATTGGACAACATCTTGATAAAGAAAAAATGATTAATTCTCTTGATCAATGTCTTTTAACGGAAGATGAAGTTCTCAAAGGTAGAGAATACTGGGAATCTCTAAATGATCCATTTCCTGCATGGAATGAAAGTTAAAAAAAGAGATTAGTGAAAGCGGTTTTCGGTAATAGCTTCTGTGACTTTGAGAATCTAATCTCAAAGCAAGTTGAAGTTGTGGGAGTCTTGCCTGAAAAATTTGAAGAAGTAATTTCATTTGCAAAAAAGGTTGCCAAGAACAAAAAAAACTTAGAATTAGAATTTTCTTATCCTGTAAATCAGGATAAGGCATTAGAAAGTTTTTTTTCAAAATCTTTAGATATAAATGATGTAGCTTTAATTACAAATCCCATAGATAAGGTTAGTAAAATTTTAAGAAAACTTACAAAATGCAAAAAAGTTAACATCAAATTAACTTCCTTAAGATCTCCGATGTGTCCTATCTTTCATGTTGATAATATTCCATGTAGGTTTTTGGTAACTCTTTATGGATCAGGGACAGAGTGGATTCCCCATGATGAAGTTGATTGGAAAATTTTTGATGAAAAGGATTCAAACAAAAATCCTTTAAAAGATAGATCTAAAATTAAAAATTTTAAAACAGGCGAATGGTCTTTACTCAAAGGAGGTTCCTGGCAAGAAAATTTTAATGGAGTAGTACATCGATCTCCTCATAATAATGAAGAGAGACTGCTTCTCTCAATTGATCCTTATTTTTAAAAACTGATTGATATATGTTGGTGGGCCCGGGAGGACTCGAACCTCCGACCAACGGATTATGAGTCCGCTGCTCTAACCAACTGAGCTACAGGCCCGAATAATAACTAGCATTCTGAATGAATTTATTCGTCTAGGAAAGTTTTAAGATGTCCCGATCTTGATGGGTGTCTGAGTTTTCTCAAAGCTTTGGCTTCAATCTGTCTGATTCTCTCTCTAGTCACATCAAATTGTTTACCGACCTCTTCTAAAGTATGGTCGGTATTCATGCCAATCCCAAATCTCATTCTTAATACTTTAGCCTCTCTGGCAGTTAGGCTGGATAAGACACCGTCAGTAGCATCATGGAGATTATTTTCTGTAGCTGCATCAATTGGAGAATCTTGTAAGGGATCTTCAATGAAATCACCTAAGGTAGTGTCGTCCTCATCCCCTATTGGGGTTTCAGTAGAAATAGGCTCTTTAGCTATTTTAAGTACTTTTCTAATTTTCTCTTCAGGCATATCCATCTTTTCAGAAAGCTCTTCTGGCGTTGGTTCCTTACCGTGTTCTTGAAGCATTTGACGAGAAATTCTATTCAGTTTGTTGATAGTCTCAATCATATGAACTGGAATACGAATGGTTCTTGCTTGATCGGCGATCGATCTAGTAATCGCTTGTCTAATCCACCAGGTAGCATAAGTAGAAAATTTGTATCCCCTTCTGTATTCAAATTTATCAACTGCCTTCATCAACCCAATGTTTCCTTCTTGAATAAGATCTAAAAATTGCAGACCTCTATTTGTATATTTTTTTGCAATTGAAATAACAAGTCTTAGGTTTGCTTCAATCATGTCTTTTTTCGCTCTTCTAATTTTGGTCTCGCCTTTTGCCATTTTTGAAGTGATATCTTTTAACTCTTGGACATCCATACCGACATTTTCGGTTAGAGATAAAATTCTTTTTTGGATTTTATTCACATCGGGCTTTACATCTTTAAGCAGCTTTGCGTAATTTTTCTTGGAACGGATAGTGCTATCAAGAAACTTAAGATTCGTTTGGTTATCTCTAAAGATTTCTAAAAAGTCTTTCCTTGGCATGTTGCAATCTTGTGTGCAAATGTCATAGATTTCCCTTTCAGAATCCCTAATTGCTTTTGCCAAAGCCCTGGCTGTGAGAGATATAGTTTCGAATCTTTTTGGTGATAACTTAAGAAATTTAAAAAGTTCTCCAAGTTTATCAAGATCTTTTTGAGCTTTGTCGTTATCTCTTCCAGACGAAGCAATGGTTTTTTGTGACTTGTTGTATTGCCTTTTGATAGAAGAGAATCTTTTAGCAAGTTCTTCCATATTAATACCCACGTCTTCCTCTTCCTCATTTTCTTCGGCCGAAACTTCTTCCGTAGAAGGTGGAAGATCTTCTTCTTCGTCCATGAAGCCCACTACTAAATCAGTGATTCTTTTGTCTTCTTTTTTGATTAATTCATATTCCAATAAAACATCTTCAATGATTCCTGGATAAAAAGCGCAAGCATGAAGTAAATCTCTTGCACCTTCTTCAATACGCTTTGCAATTGCGATTTCGCCTTCTCTTGTTAACAAGTCAACAGAACCCATTTCTCTCATGTAGAGTCTTACAGGATCGGTAGTTCTGCCAACTTCCGACTCAATGGTGCCCATTTCGTTTTCGGTAGGTGTTTCAGGAGTGTCTTGATTTGCAGGAGAAAAGTTAGAACCTTCTTCTGGAGCCTCTTCTAGAACCTGAAGGCCTAAATCGTTTATTATCTGGATAACTTCATCTAGTTGATCTGGATCAGACACTTCATCGGGTAAGTAGTCGTTGATGTCAGCAAAGGTGATGTATCCCTGTTCTCTGCCTTTTTCAATGAGCTCTCTCAGCCCACTATTCTCTAAATCGTCGTCAATCATATTTTGGGTTGTTGATTATATATAAGTTTGAAAGTCTTAACTATTAAATTTTTAGCAATTAGAGCTTTTTAAATAAGGATAGTTCGTCCTCGGTAAGTTGTTCAAATTTAGAAGTAAGAAGTTTTTTAAGCTCTATTTTTTCTTTGGAATCCAACTCATTTTTTTCATACTTTATCTTTAATTTTTTCAAAAGATTGTCCCCTTGATTTCTTTCAATGTAATCAACTGCCTGTTTGATGAACTTCAAACCCTCATCAGGACTGATGAGGTTTTGATCGTTTGAAAGATCAATCAAAATGTTTTTTTGCTCAGGAAACTCTTGAATAATCATAGGAAAAGAAACGTCTGATTTGGCTCTTAAAAAAGAAATTAAGGGACTAATTAAGAATTCATTACTATCTATAAAATAATCCAGGTATTCAGATTTAGCTAAATCTGGATTATGAATAATGCATTTTAGTAAGCTCTTAGTTACCTTACCCAGATCCATTTCCATGTCCTCTGTTTGAGAATGTTTTTTAGCTTCTGGTTTTGTTGGTGAAACCTCACTTAGATCAATATCCATTTTTTTTGAAAACTCATTGATCAGAATAGTTTTGAAGTTGCCTTCCTGCATGGGCTTCACTAAAGAAACAAACTCTTTGGATGCTGCAGCCTTACCTTCTAAAGAGCTGTCATGGTTTTCAAGAATGCTTTCAAATAAATAGTCGGAAAGATTTGTTGCATCATTAATTAGCTTTGGTAATTCATCTTTTCCTTTTTCTAGCAGCAGACTTGCTGGATCATGATCATCTGGTAAGAATAAAAACTTTACTCTTTTGCCATCTTTCACAACCGGAATAGCTATTTCGAGTGCTAATTTTGAGGCATTTCTACCTGCCTCATCTCCATCAAAACAAAATATAACTTCATCTGTCTTTTGAAAAAGTGTTTCTAAATGAAATTTATTAGTCGCTATTCCTAATGTTGCAACGGCAATGGGTAAATCAAAACTAAAACAAGCCAAAACATCCATGTAACCTTCAACTACTAAGATCTGACTTGGTCTTGAGCTTCTTGCTAAAACATTTGGAAGTCCATATAGTTCTCTACTTTTTTTGAATACTTCGGATTCTGGAGTATTGAGGTATTTGGGTTGATCTTGATCATCTAAAACTCTGCCTCCAAATCCAACAATTTTGTTTCTTCTTGAGACAATAGGAAAAATCAATCTGTTTCTGAAAACATCATACTTTCTTTCATTTTTTGCGATTTTAAAAAGTTTAGAAGATTCCTTGGCTTCAATCTTTTTGGATTCAAAATGCTTTACAAGATTATCCCAGCCTTCCAAACTTAAACCCAATTCAAATTCCTTTGAGATTTCTTCTGAAATTCCTCTTTCCTTTAAATAAGATCTTATGTGTTCTCCTTCTTTTGGCTTAAGAAGATTATTCTTATAAAAGTTTTTAGCCTCATCATTAAATCGAAATAATTCATCAAATTTTTCCCTATCGTAGTTTGATTTGGTCCTTGGAATTTCCAAACCAAGGTTTTTCGCTAAAATTTCCACAGCTCCAACAAAATCTTTTGACTGATAATTCATCAAAAAACCAATAGCATTTCCTGAGGCTCTGCATTTAAAACAATAATAAAATTGCTTTTGATCACTCACGCTAAATGATGGGTTGCTACCATCATCACAAAAAGGACACTGCGCCCAATGATCTTTGCCTTTTCTTTTTAAAGGAACATAAGAATCAACTAAAGAGACAATATCTGAATCCTCTAGAACTTTTTGAATGAAATCTTCAGGAATAAAATCAGACATTTTTACTTTTTTCTCTTAACCAAGATTCCAAAATTACCTGAGCAGCTAAGGCATCAATTCCTGGATTAGGTTGTATCTTATTTTTTTTAATTATTTCCTTTTGCTCCTTTGCCTCAAAAGAAGACAATCTCTCATCATGAAGTTTACATTCTATGTTTAAAGATTTTTCAATTTTTTCCTTAAAACCTCTAACCTCTTTAGACATTTTACTTTCTGTGTCGTCCATATTTATTGGGAGGCCTAAAATAATTAATTTTACTTCCCAATCGTTTACTAAATCTTGTATTTCTTGAAAGAGTTTTTGTTGATTTTTATAAATAATTGTTCCTTGGGTTGAGGAAGTAAGTGTAATGTCATTACCGATGGCATAACCAATATATTTTTGTCCATAGTCTATACCTAAGATGTTTGCCATTAAAAAGCTTTTTCTATCTGCTCAATTAAGTCCTTGGCGAGGTTTATGCCTTGTTGATCATACAATTCTCTAAGACAAGTAGGACTCGTGATGTTTATTTCGGTCAAAAAAGATCCCAATATATCTATGCCTGCAACCAAAATGCCTTTTTCGATTAATTTGGGTTTTATGGCATTTACAATCTCAAGATCTCTATCGTTCAATTCTCTTACTTCTGCCTTTCCTCCAGCAGCAAGATTTCCTCGAAAATCATCTCCTTGAGGAATCCTGGTCACAGAAAAACCACAATCTTTGCCTGAAATTAGAATGACTCTTTTATCTCCTTCAAATACTTCAGGAATGAATTTTTGTATCATCATTTTTTCTTTTTTTTGATCAATCAAGTCAAGGGTTTCAAGGAGATCTGAGTCTTCATGATGAAGTCTTTTAATGCCTTCCCCGCCCATCAAACCTAAAGGTTTAATAACTACTTCTGAATTTTTATGAATAAAATCTTTAATAATCTCTTTTGAAGAAGAAACTATGGTATTTGTAATCAAAGAGGGATAATCAAGAATTGCCAATTTTTCATTGTTATCTCTAAGTGCTTTTGGATGATTAAATACTTTGACTCCCAATTTTGTGGCAGCTTCTAAAATATAAGTATTATTTATGAAGTCCATATCGAAAGGAGGATCTTGTCTCATCAATATTGCATCAAAGAAATCTAAAGACGAGATGGTATTTTCCCCTTTTTCATACCAGCTAGATTCTTCATATTTAACTGAAATAGGAGAAAATTCTGCACAAGGTTTGTCAGCATTAAAAAAAAGACAATCTGGCTCTATGTAAAAAATTTCATGCCCTTTTTCTTGAGCCTCAACCATCATAGCTAAAGTAGAATCTTTTTTATAAGAAATCTGAGAGATGGGATCCATTACAAAAGCTAGTTTCATTCTATTTATTTAAAATTTTTAACATTGACAATAATACAGTAGGTACTGTTTCTGTTTTGATGACTAACTCTCCAAGAGAGATGCCTTCTAAACCATTGGATTTCATTTTATCAATTTCCTTAGGAGAAAAGCCTCCTTCTGGGCCTATCGAAAAGTAAATTTCGTCCAATTTCGACAAGGATTCAATATTTTTATTCTCTCCTGGATTTAGAAAAAACTTATTCTCTGATGGTATTTCCATTTGCCATTCCTCTAAGGTCTTATATCCAATTTGTGGCATCCAATTATTTCCAGATTGTTCACAGGCCCCCGTTACAACTTTTTTCCATCTTTCTATTTTTTTTTCTGAAGGTTTTTTCAAAAACTTTGATCTTTCAGATGATAAGCAATCAACTCGATAAACTCCCAATTGAGTCACTTCATTTAAAATTTTTTCAAAATTTTTTATTTCAGAAATGCCTAATGAGATTTTTGGGAAGGTTTTTTTTTGAATCTTTGTCTCACCTATTGAAAAAATTTCACAGGTTTTTTTGTTAATTAAAGAAATAGATGCTTCAAGGAATTGCCCTTTCGAATTAAATACTTCTATCTTATCTCCTTCTCTTTTTTTTATAACTAAAAGGTGGTGAAAACTGTCTTTATCTAGTTTGTAAGTTTTGTTTTTTGTAAGTTCCTGATCGAGAAAAATTCGTGGTATTCTCATACTTTTATCTTACTGCATATACTTAGCTTGTTTTTATTTAAATGAAAATTTTTCTGATTAGACATGGAGAAGCTGCTCAATCTTGGGACCAATCAGCAGATCCAGGATTAAGCGAACTTGGCAAAGAACAAGCTCTGGCGTGTTTTAATACTCTCTATGAAAATGAAGATCTCAATCAATTTAATTTAATCTCCAGTCCACTTAAAAGAGCTCAAGAAACTAGTTTGCATTTCAAAAAAAACTTAGATAAGCAACTGTCCTTGAATGAGGCTTTCAGAGAAATTCCATCTCCAGGTATATCTTTATTAGAGCGTAAAAATTGGTTACAAGAAGTTTTCAAAAAAAATATTAACGAATTGGAAAAGCCTCAACAAATTTGGCAATCAAAAATTCTTTCTACTTTAAAAAGTTTTACCGAACCAACAATCATATTCTCTCACTTCATGGTTATAAATATTGTTGTAAGTACTTTAAAAAATGATCCCAGAGTGGTTTCTTTTTATCCTGACAACTGCTCGATTACTGAAATAGAGAATAAAGAAGGCAAACTAAATTTAATATCTATAGGAAATGAATTACAAACCCACGTAAATTAATGAGAAGTAAAGATCAAAAAAAAGAAGATAGAAAATCATTAAAATATCAAGTTGGATTAGCCTTAAGAAGATACTTCAAAGAATTGGATGGAAATAAAGCCACTAATGTTTTTGAAATGGTCATAAAAGAGGTGGAAAAACCAATGCTCGAAGAAGTGATGAAATTTTGTAACGGCAATAAATCCCAAGCCAGCAAAATATTAGGTATAAATAGAGTCACACTTAGAACAAAACTTAAACAATACAATATAAAAAATGGCTAAAAATCGTAAAATCAAAATCAAACGAGCTCTTGTCAGTGTTTCTGACAAAACCGGCATTGTAGATTTTGCAAAAAAACTCCATAACTTAAATATAGAAATCATATCGACAGGAGGAACAGAAAAATTATTGAGAAAAAATAAAATTCCAGTAGTTCCTGCTGAAAAATTTTCAGGTTCTCCTGAAATGATGGGTGGCAGAGTAAAAACATTGGTCCCACAAATTCATGGCGGGATTCTTTCTCGCCGAAAAGAAGATAGAAACGAAACAAAAAAACACGGTATCAAAGAAATTGATCTAGTTGTGGTGAATCTCTACCCGTTCGAAGAAACAATAAAAAAACCTAATATTGAATTGGATGAAGCAATTGAAAATATTGATATTGGAGGTCCAACAATGTTGAGATCAGCCGCTAAAAATTTTTTCCATGTCGCTGTAATTTCGTCTCCAAATCTTTATGATTCATTTATCGCTGACTTAAAGAGTGAAAGTGGCAAGTGTTCATATGAAACTCGAAGAAAATTGTCTTTGAAAGCTTTTGAACATGTAACAAATTATGACATTGCAATAGCAAACTTTTTATCAACTTATGATGATGAGGCTCCAGAAAACTTTTTCAGCAGTCATAAGCTTAAACAAGTATTACGGTATGGAGAAAATCCTCATCAGGAAGCAAATTTTTATGTAAATTCTGGGTCTGAAGGAGCAGGCATCACTTCAGCAGAGCAAGTTCAAGGAAAAGAACTTTCTTACAATAATATTGCAGATACCGATGCAGCCATTGAATGCGTTTCAAATTTTGAAAAACCCTCTTGTGTCATTGTCAAACATGCAAATCCTTGTGGTGTAGCCTCAGGGAAGACATTGTTAGAAGCCTATGAGAAAGCTTTTTCTTGTGATGAAACCTCTGCATTTGGCGGCATTATTGCTCTCAATAAAGCACTTGATAAATTTACTGCAAAAAAAATTATCGATAATCAATTTGTTGAAGTTATAGCTGCACCAGCCATTAATCCTGCTGCAAAAAAAATAATAGCTAGAAAGAAAAATGTACGTCTTTTATTAGTTAAAGATTTATTTCAAAAACCAACCGGATTTAAAACCCTAACTATGAACCAAGGTATTCTGGTCCAAAATGTTGATGACGGTGCGGTATCAAAAAAAGATCTCAAAGTAGTAACTAAGAAAAAACCAACTTCCAAACAAGTCAATGATGCTTTATTTGCTTGGCGTGTAGGAAAATATGTCAAATCCAATGCAATTGTTTATGCGAAAAATAATATGACTCTTGGTATAGGAGCAGGTCAAATGAGTAGAATCGATAGTGCTGAAATTGCCGTCAGTAAAGCCAAAAAAGCAGGTTTTAATCTTAAAGGAGCAACTATGGCTTCGGATGCGTTTTTTCCATTTAGAGATAGCATTGATGAAGCTGCAAAGAATGGAATCCAATGTGTGATTCAACCTGGTGGATCGATAAGAGATAAAGAAGTTATTGCTGCAGCTAATGAAGCTAATATGATCATGTTTTTCACTAGCATGCGTCACTTCAGACATTGATATGAAAGTTTTGGTAATAGGTTCTGGCGGAAGAGAACACGCGCTTGTTTGGAAACTTGCTCAAAGCAATTTGTGTGAAAAAGTTTTTGTTGCTCCTGGTAATGCCGGTACTGTTGATGAGCCAAAAACAGAAAACGTTGACTTAAGTGCCGAAGATTTAGACGGACTATTGGATTTTGCAAAAAACAAAGAAATTGATCTAACTATTGTCGGTCCTGAGGCTCCTTTAGTCTTGGGTCTGATTGATTTATTTGAAAAAAATAATTTGCTTTGTTTAGGTCCCAATAAACTTGCTGCGCAAATGGAAGGCTCAAAGATTTTCATGAAAGATGTTTTAAGGAAAGGAAATATTCCTACTGCAACTTATGAAGTATTTTCAGATCCTGAACCTGCTAGAGAATATTTAGAAACATGCGATATCCCAATTGTCCTTAAAGCAGACGGCCTTGCAGGCGGGAAAGGTGTAATCGTTGCTTTTAGTAGAGAAGAAGCCTTAGAAGCTTTGAACTCTCTAATGGTAGATCAAAAACTTGGTTCCGCAGGAGATAATCTAGTTATTGAAGAATTCCTTAAAGGCGAAGAAGCTAGTTTCATAGTTTTGTGTGATGGTGAAAATGTAATTCCTTTGGCAAGTTCTCAAGATCATAAACAAAGAGATGATGGTGACAAAGGGCCTAATACAGGTGGGATGGGAGCATATTCCCCTACTCCCTTAATTACTAATGAACTGAATGAAGAGATTATGCAAGAAATAATTTATCCAACCCTGGCTGAATTAAAACGAAGAAACATAGAATATAAGGGTTTTCTGTATGCTGGTTTGATGATCGATGACCAAGAAATTAAAGTCTTGGAATACAACTGTAGGTTTGGGGATCCAGAAACTCAACCGATATTAATGAGAATGAAGAGCGATTTTCTCAGCTTATGTTTAAAGGCTGCAAAGCAAGAATTAAGGGGAGAACAAATCGAGTGGGATGAAAGATTTGCATTAGGTGTTGTAATGGCTTCAAAAGGCTATCCTGGAAAATATGAAACTGGTTTTCCAATCTTGGGTATAAGAGAAGAGAATGAGACTACAAAGGTATTTCATTGTGGAACAAAGAAAGAAGGAGAAGAGATTCTTTCAAATGGCGGTCGGGTTCTTTGTGTTACTGGATTAGGAAATGATTTAGATTCTGCTTTTGAAAAAGCTTATGAAGCTACTTCTGAAATTAATTGGAGTGGCGCTTTTTATAGAAAAGATATTGGAAAAAGAAATCAATAAATTTTAAACAAGTATTTCTCGAAGTGCTTTGCCTGGACTTGGCTTTCGCATGAAACTTTCGCCAATGAGGAAGGAATGAATGCCTTGCTCCTTAGAAGATAAAATATCTTCTCTTGAACTAATACCGCTTTCAGAAACCACAATCACATCTTTAGATATTTGCTTAGCTAATTCTATCGTTAAATTTTTATCGACCTCAAAGGTTGTGAGATCTCTATTATTAATACCTAATAATCTTGGACCGACAGACAAAGCTATATTCAATTCATCTTCTGAGTGAACTTCGATCAAAACATCCAGATTTAACTCTTCTGCTAACTGAGAAAAGTCCTTCAATTGTACTAAATCAAGAGCAGCAACTATCAAAAGTATACAGTCTCCTCCTGAAGCCTTTGTCTCATATATTTGATAAGGATCAATCATGAAATCTTTTCTTAAAATTGGTAATGCACAGGTGTTCCTTACCATGTCCAGGTACTCCAATTTTCCTTGAAAAAATGGTTCGTCTGTGAGGATACTTAAAGAAGTTGCGCCATTTATTTCATAATCTTCTGCAATCTTTTTCGGCTCAAAGTCTTGCCTTATAAGGCCTTTGCTGGGCGATGCCTTTTTAATTTCAGCAATAATAGCTGTTTCTTCCTTAGAAACCTTCGTCGAAATTGCTTCAATAAAGCCTCTTTTCTCATATTTTTCAAAATCTTCCTCTAAAGAAGAGATCGGCCTATAAGAACTAGATTTTTTGACTGTTTCTTTAGTAGTTTCTATTATTTTATTAAGCTGATTCATTAAAATTATTAGAAAAAGTAGCTAATTCCTTAAGCTTATCAAAGCCTGATCCAGACTTTATTATGTCAATTGCAATCTCAAATGCTTTTTCAAAGCTAGTTACTAAGTCAGAAACATAAATTACAGCAGCGGAGTTTAAACTTGTTATATCTTCGCCTGATTTAAAGCCTTTATTTTGGAGAGTTGTTTTTATGAGTTCTAGACTTTGTGATGGAGAGTCTATTTGAAGATCATTTAAATCATCATGATGAATATCAAAATCTTTTGGATCAATTTCATACTCTTTAATTTTATTATTTTCTAATTCCGCCACAAATGTTTTGTCTGCTGAACTAATTTCATCAAGACCATCTTTTGAATGAAAAACCATCGCTTTAATTGTTCCAAGATTTTTTAGAGTTTCTGCAACAGGCAAAACCCATTTAGGATCATAAACCCCAATACATTGTCTTTTTGCACCTGCAGGATTGGTAAGTGGTCCAAGCAAATTAAAAATAGTCTTATCAGCAATTCGTTTTCTTACTGGCATGACAAATTTCATTCCTGGATGAAAATTTTGAGCGAACATAAATCCAATTCCAATTTCCTCAATACATTTAGCAACTTGATTTGGACTAAGACTCAAATTTACATCAGCTGCTTCTAAAACGTCAGCACTGCCACTTTTACCAGTTGCTGTCCTGTTACCGTGTTTTGCAATTTTTATTTTTGCTGCTGCTGATACCAAACCTGCAGTTGTAGATACGTTCATCATGCTTTTTCCAAGTCCTCCTGTTCCACAACAGTCAACAAGATTATCTTTCTCTTTCAAATCAACTTTTAAAGACGCAGCTCTCATTGCTAGGACAGCTCCAGTTAATTCATCTGATGTTTCTCCTTTTCCAGAAAGACTAAGAAGAAAGTTTTCAATATCTTGTTCTGAAATCTTTCCAACAAAAATTTCTTGCATGATGTATGCAGTTTCTTCCTGAGAAAGATTTTTTGAGGAAACTTTAGATATGATTTCAGTTGAATTCATATTGTATTTAAAAAATTTGAAAGAAGTTTTTTCCCATCTTCGGTCATGATTGATTCTGGATGAAACTGAACTCCACTCACATTCAATTTGCAATGTTGAATTCCCATGATAGAACCATCAACAGTTCTCGCGTTAATAATAAAATCTTCTGAAAGGGTTTTTTCCTCAATGACTAAAGAGTGATATCTGGTTGCAGTGAAATTATCAGGCATGTCTTCAAATAAGAAATTGCCATCGTGCTGTATTTCAGAGGTTTTGCCATGCATAAGTTCTTTAGCTTTTATGATATTTGCACCAAAGACTGCGCCAATGGCTTGATGTCCCAAACATACGCCTAAAATAGGCTTATTTTCCTTAAAAGAATCAATTACTTGCATCGATATCCCAGACTCTTTTGGAGTGCAAGGTCCTGGAGAAATTACAATATATTTAGGATCCAATTTCTTTATTTCTTCTATCGTTATTTGGTCGTTTCTGAAAGTATTAACCTCTTGCCCTAACTCTCCAAAATACTGAACAAGGTTATAAGTAAAAGAGTCGTAATTGTCGATCATCAATAACATTCAAGAACCTATATTGTTAATTGCTTTGACTATTGCCATTGATTTATTATTTACTTCTTCCCATTCTTGCTCTGCAACAGAATCAGCAACTATGCCTCCACCCGCTCCAACATATATTTTTTTATCTTTAATGACAGCACTTCTGATGACAATAGCAGTATCCATATTACCTGACCAAGATATGTAACCTACTGCACCGCCATATATTCTTCTTCTTGAAACTTCTAGTTCATCAATAATTTCCATGGCCCTGACTTTGGGGGCACCTGTTAGAGTTCCTGCCGGGAAAGTTGCTCTTAGTGCGTCTATTGGAGAAATATTGTCTCTAACCTTTCCGACTACATTGGAGACCAAATGCATTACATGAGAGTATCTTTCAATAATCATTTTTTCATTAGTATTTACTGACCCAATTTCTGCAACTCTTCCGATATCGTTGCGACCTAAATCTATTAGCATTAAATGTTCCGCCAATTCTTTAGGATCATTTTTGAGTTCGTCCTCAAGTTGTTGGTCTTCTTTTTCATTTTTTCCTCTAGGTTTGGTTCCAGCAATTGGTCTGACGGTAATATCGCCATGCTCAAGTCTTACTAAAATTTCTGGAGATGATCCAACTAATTGGTAATCTCCAAAATCCAAGAAAAACATGTAAGGAGAAGGATTTAATTTTCTGAGAGATTTGTAGAGTTCAAAAGGGGGAAGATCAAAATCTGCCGATCTTTCTTGAGCAAAGACGACCTGCATTACGTCTCCCTCAATTATATAGTCCTTTATTTTTTCAATACACTTTGTGTATTGTTCGAAATTCATATTTGATTTGAAAGTTATTTCATTTTTGGATGTAACTTCTTCAGTTTTACTATCATCTTGAGATTCTAATCTTTCTATCAACTTATCAATCTCGCTAAATGTTTCTGAGTATGAATTTTCAATATTTGGATTTGAATAAAAAACAACTTCTAAAGTTTTTTCTAGGTTATCAAAAATCATAACTTTGTCAGATATAAGTAAATTTATATCTTCTATTTCATGAGCTTCATTTTTTGAAGTATTTTGAAGTTTAGTTTCTATTAACCTAATGGATTCGTAGCCAAAAAAACCAACTAATCCTCCTGAAAAAATTGGCAAATCTCCTGTATCAGGGTAAAAATTTTCTTCTAAATAATTTTCGATAAATTTTAAGGGATCAGATGACGAAATTTTTTCTTCAACACCATTTAAATTTAGAAAAATTTCAGAATTCTTAACTTTAATTGAAGATTCAGAGGGTAATCCAATTATGGAATATCTACCCCATTTCATGTCAACTTCTGCAGATTCTAGAAAATAAGAACCTTTTGACTTAAATTTATCAAAAATATCAATAGGCATAAGCTTTTCAGCCTTAATTTTCTTTGATAAAGGTACACGTTTATATGTACCTTTTTGACTGTAGAATTCCTTTTCTTTCATTTAATTTAGGATTAGTTTTGAATTATCCTTAACATTATGTGAAGAAAACCATCCTTTGGATAGTTCTAAAGCATATTTAGCAGGTTCAGATGAGCAAACAGAATTAAGCGATCTTGGAGATAATTCCTTTACTTCAATCAATGTCATATCTTCTCTAAAAAAACCAAGATCTAAGGGAATATAAGTATTTTTCATCCACATGCATCTCTTACCTGCATTTTTCCAAACGAAAAGCATTCCATCTGAATTTGATAAATCTTTTCTATACATGAGACCTTTTGATTTTTCTCTCTGAGAAATAGCCAATTCTACGCATAAATTTACTTTCTCAATAGAAATTGAACTGCATTGTTTATCAGAACTTGCTAAAACTGGAGCCAGTAAAAGGAAAAAAAGTAATTTAATCAATTAAAGATTTTAAATTTGAGATTGTGTCTTGGTAATCTTTTGTATTGAAAATAGCAGAGCCTGCAACAAAAGTATCGGCTCCTGCCTTGGAAACCTCCGAGATATTTTCTTTAGAAATGCCTCCATCTACTTCTAACCTAATTTCTTTATCTAGTGAATCTATTTTCTTTCTTAGCTTTTTAATTTTAGGTATTGTTGAATCTATGAACTTTTGCCCTCCAAAACCGGGGTTAACACTCATTAGTAAAACCAAGTCTAATTCAGGCAGAATTGAATTTATTGTGCTTAAAGGTGTAGCTGGATTAAGAACCATGCCAGCTTTTAAATCATAATTTTTTATCGTTTGAACACATTTGTGAATATGTTCAGTTGCTTCTGGATGAAAACTTATGACAGACGCACCTGCTTCAGCAAAATCATCAATCAGTCTTTCTACTGGCTTAACCATCAAATGCACATCAATTGGGGCCTTTATTCCATAATCAATTAACGACTTACATACCATAGGACCAATTGTAAGATTGGGTACATAGTGATTATCCATTACATCAAAGTGAACCCAATCAGCACCAGCCGATAATACAGCATCAACTTCTTTGCCTAACTGCGAAAAGTCTGCAGATAAAATTGATGGAGCGATTACATTCTTTTGTTTGGCCATAAACAGAAGTTTACTATTCGACTACTAACCCGTCTAACAAGTTCAACTCTTTTTTTGAGTTTAAATTTATTAAATCGCCTGAATAAATCTCTCCTGTAACTTCATTTTGTTTTACATATTTTTGAAGTAAATCAGTCCAAAAATCATAATAATCCTCTTTTAAACCTTTAAAAATTTTTGGATTTATTACAGCAATGCCCGCATAAGTTAAATTATTTTTTGTTTTTGAATTTTTTACGATGCCAGCTTCAAGATATGCGTCTTTTGATTTTTTTTCTTTGACGAAAATTAAATGAGCCGCTTTTTTCAATTTAAAGTCTAAAAATTTTTCAATAGGATAATCACTCCAAAGATCTCCGCTGATTAACAAAAAAGGTTCTTTTTGAATAATCTTTTTAGCTGTTACTAAAGCCCCGCCAGTGCCTTTAATTTCTTCCTCATGAGAATAAGTGATTTTTAAACCATATTTTTTCCCTGAACCCACCGATCTAATAATTTTATTTGATAAATAGTGAGTGTTTATGACTATATTTTTGAAACCTGCCTTTCTGATCTTTAAAAGGTTCCAATGAATAAGAGGCTTTTTTTTAATTTTTATTAATGGCTTAGGGAATTTTTTTGTAAAAGGTCTTAGCCTTTTTCCAAAACCAGCTGCCAGAATAAATACTTTCATAGTGTTTTTAACCTTTGCTCCAAGATAGGTATTAAGTTTTTAAAGAAATCACTATATCGTTTCGTCTCATCGTATTCTAAAGAAGTAGTCATTAAATATTTAAGAATGGTCTTAAAATCTTTCAATCTTTCTGACCTTTTTAATTCTAAAAATACTTGAGATAACTTACCTAAAATTCTTGTCTGTCTTTGAAGACTAGCAATATCAACCATTCTTTTTACTTCTGCAGTTTTAAGTGAGGCAGTTTTAACAATTTGAGAATTTTCAACATAAAAATCAAGCCATTCTAATATTTCTTCTTTAGTCCACTTCTTGTAGAGATCTTTGAAGATGGAAGCTAAATCTATACCCAAGGGTCCTATCAATGCATCTTGAAAATCAATTACACCAATTTTTTTTTCTGACAATGAGATTAGATTTCTTGATTCGAAGTCATAATGATTTATGACCTTTGGATTATCTTTAAGCTCAGAGATGATTATCGAATAAAATTCGTCAATTTCTTCTTTTAAGTTTTCTAGCTCAGGTACTTCTAAAAACTCTTCTAAAAAGAATTTTTTAAATAGGTATAAATTATTTTCTGTAATTTTTTCAAAATCAGAAAATATGCTTTCTTCTGGCTTTATTACTTCAATTTTATGAATTTGTTCTATAGCTAATTTGATCAGTTTCTTTGAATTTTTCTCATTCAAGTAAAATTGCAAAACGTCATCGCCAAAATCTTCAACGATCAAATTTCCAAGCGAGTCATTTTTAAAATAAATGACTGGCACATTAACATTTGCCTTTTTAAATATTTCTGCTTTTGTGTAAAAAGACTCAATACTTTCATCTATTCCCTCAGGAATCACCATTAATATCGAGCTTTTATCTTTGAAAGGAATTCGAAAAAATGTCCTTTGACTAGACTCTATTCGAAGTTTTTGACCTTTAGAGAGAATCTCTTCATTTGACACACCAATACTCTCTGATATCCAATTCAGGGATTCAGCAGAAATATCGCCTGACTGAATCAAAGCTTCAGGAGTCTATCGCTGCTTGAGGGGGAGGAATGTCATCTGGCACAAAAAAATCTGGCGCTAACTGAGCAAAAGGTACTTCCGCATATTTTGAAAAGTCTTTCACCCCATTATCTGCAAGTAAATTATCATCTATACAAAAGTTACCGGTGAACTCTTTAGAGTCTTTTGTGAGGATTACATAGGCTGCATCTGCCATAATTTCTGGAGTTCGAGAGACTTTAACAGTTTCGTCTCCGCCAAGTATGTTTTTTACTGCTGCGGTTGCGATAGCGGTTCTGGGCCACAAAGCATTAACTGCAACACCTTGTTCTTTAAATTCTTCTGCCATTCCTAATACACAAAGACTCATCCCAAATTTAGCGATCGAGTAAGCCACACTATTTGCAAACCACTTGGGATTCATATCCAAAGGTGGAGATAAATTCAAAATATGTGGATTTTCAGCTTTTAGCAAAAAAGGTAAACACTTCTTTGAAGTTAAAAAAGTTCCCCTTGCATTTATCTGGTTCATTAAATCGTATCTTTTCATGTCGGTTTGGAGAGTATTAGTCAATTGAATAGCACTAGCATTATTTACACATATATCAATCCCTCCAAAATGATCAGCTCCCTTGTTTACAGCTTCCTCCAATTGATCTTCAAACCTGACATCACATAGAACAGGAAAGGCCTTTCCTCCAGCTTCTTCAATTTCTTCAGCGGCTGTATAAATTGTTCCTGGAAGTTTTGGGTGCGGTTCAGCTGTTTTAGCAGCTAAAATCACATTTGCTCCATCTTCAGCAGCTTTTTTAGCAATTGCTAGTCCAATTCCTCTAGAGGCTCCTGAAACGAATAAAGTTTTGTTTGTTAATTTGCTCATAAAAGTTCCTTTTTAAAAGAATTATTTTAAACAGAATTAAAATTCTGTATATCTCTAATATTAAATACTTTTAAAGGTAAAATAGCATTCTTGAATAAGATATTTAATTTTCTTTTTTTCTCTGCTTTTTATTTTGGAAGCATATTTGCTTCTAATATTGAATTTGAGGCTGATAAGACTTCTTTTGACACTAAAAATGAACTTCTGTTACTAGAAGGTAATGTATCTCTAAAAATAGAAAATCTTTTATTTAAAGCCGATCAAGTAAGTTTAGATAATAAAAATAAAGTATTTTCCAGCGAAAAGATTAGTTTTTCTTCCTTAGATGACTTTCTTTATGGACAAACTAAGTTTGTAAGCATTTCTGAAAATGAAACGATAATGAGGGATGTTGAATTTTCAACCTGTCCTTGTGAAGATAAAATTTGGTGGGTTGAATCGGAAGAATTGAAATTCCTAAACAGCAACAATACCCTCGCAGCAAAAAAAAGTAAGCTCAAAGTTCAAGGTAGGACTCTAGCGTATTTGAATAATGCAAATTTTCCTATAAGCGCAAAAAGAAAAAGTGGCATTCTTCTTCCAGAAATCTCCATAAATGAAAGATCGGGTCTTGATGTAAAAATTCCGGTTTATCTCAATCTTAAAGAAAATCTTGACCTTACTATTGAGCCGAGATTGATGACTCAAAGAGGTTATGGATTAACAAACCAACTTAGATACTTAGGTCAAGGCTATGAGGGATATTTCAATTCTTCTTTTTTAAAAGATGATGAATCTTCATTCAACATTCTTGAAAGAAATGATTTTAGGTGGTCGTATAACTTTTTTCATAAGCAAAAATTTAAAGACTCTATATTTTTAAATTTTGATATTTCTTCTTCAGGAGATCCGTTTTATCTATCAGACTTGGGAAGTTTTCTCAGCGGCTTATCGAGAACTTACATATTACCTCAAAAAATTGATTTAAATTTTTTTAGTAAGAATTTGAAAATAAAAACGGATTTCAACTCTTTCAAACTAACTAATCCACTTGCAAAAAACCAATTTCAAAGGCTTCCTGGGTTAGAGCTGAATTATTTTTTAAATAAAAACAAATTTAATTTCAACCTTAATATGGATTTTGCTTTTTTCAGCAAAGGCGGTGCCTTTAGAAACGCTAATAAACAAAGCCTTATGCGAATCAACTTAAAACCTGAGTTTTCACATGTTTTTACCAAAAATAATTATTTCTTGAGAACTTCTCTTGCTTTAAATTATTCTTACAAAGATTACGACAATCAAAATTTTAGTGAATTTCTTCCTATTTTATATTTGGATCAATCTCTGAAGTTTTTTAAAAAAAATAAAACTTCCACAGTTTATATTGAGCCTTTTTTAAATTTAGCTTTATCTGATCAAAAAAAAATTATTAACGAAGTAAAGGTTGACTCTGGTTTGAAGCTATCTTCTATAAATGAAGGTCAAACATTTGGGGATGTTTTCATGAGCTATCAAAAAGATATAAATGTTGGATCTAAATTTTCAGTTTTTGATACTAATAAAAGTAAATTAAACATAAAGCTTGAAAAGCTCTACACAATAGGTACAAAAAGTTTATTTTATAAGAATTTAAAGATAGATTTTCCGGACCCATTTTCTTTGGAAGTAGATTATAGAAAGAATGGAAAAATAAATTACATTTCAAGAATATCTGTTGATAGTGAAAATAACTTTAGCTCCTATAAAAATACTCTAAATTTTAATTCTGATGATTACAGACTTTCTTTGAAGCATAGTCTCATAAAAAATATTCAAATTTTTGATTTTGATCAAAATGCACTCAGTGAGAAAGAAATTAACTCTTTAGAATTCGTTGCTTCATTAAATTTCTCAAAAAATTGGAGTGGTGGATTTAAATTCATCAATGATATTGAAACGAAAAAAAATATCACTAATGTATTTTCAATTGATTATGAAAATGATGGGTTTATTGTTGGCATTGCCTATATGAAATCTTTGGAACTAGATTGGATAAGTATTTTGGAAAAAGATATATTTAAAGATTATCATAAGGACCGTTTGAGAATTTATTTTGAACTCAAGGGGCTAGGATCTCTTGGAAGGCCAAAAGAGAGTTATTTAAAAAGAAGAACACTATGATTTTAAGAACGTTAATATTCCTCATTTTCGCAAACACATTAGTTTCAGACATAAGCTTTATAGATCGAATTGCGATTATTGTCGATGAAGGAATAATTATGGAATCTGAATTGAATGAAGCTTTAGAAAATACAGTAAAGAATTTTGAAGAAAGTGGTGAAAGGCTTCCTCCTAAGGAAATTCTTTTTTCGAGAGTTACCGAAAGATTGATTATGGATGAAATACTTTTGCAAAAAGGTGAGAAATTTGGAATCAGAATAAGTGATCAAGAACTTAATGAGTCCTTAGTAAGATATGCTGAAGAGGACGGTCTTAGTCTGCAGGAATTGAAAAAGAAAATTGAAGGTGAAAATAACTCATTCAAAGACTTTAGAGAGTCGTTGAAGAAAGAAATGATTATCAGGAGAGTTCAGTCAGGCTTAGTAAGGCCAAAAATTATTGTTTCAGATCAGGAATTGATAAATTACATTGACTCTGCTGAAGGTCAAAACTTAATATCCATTGAATATAAGATTAATCAAATTTTATTAAAAAATGACAGTGATGAAGAGAATCAAAGTAAAGCTTTGGAAGTCATTAAAGAGATAAATAACGGACTATCGTTTTCTGAAGCGACAAAAAAATATTCAAGTTTATTCAACAATGGGGACAATGGGAATTTAAACTGGAGAACAAAGTCAAACATTCCTACTTTATTTGTAGATCATTTAAACAAAATGAAAAAAATGGAAGTTTACGGGCCAATAAAAAGTGGAGCCGGACTTCACCTTCTTCAATTAGAAGGTATAAGGGGCGAAACTATTCAGATTGAATCTCAAACACTTGTTCAACATATTCTGATAGAAGAATCTGAAATTAGAAGTGAAAAACAATCAAAAGATCTAATAATTGAATTGCATGAAAGACAAAGCAAAGGGGAAGAAATGAGCATCTTGGCGAGAGTATATTCTGACGATCCCGGCTCAAAGCTAGATGGTGGAAAACTCGATTGGGCTCCTGAGGGGATTTATGATAAGACTTTTGAAAAGGTAATGATGGAGACAAAAATTGGTGAGGTAAGTAAGCCATTTAAGAGTGCTTTCGGTTGGCATTTTTTGAAAGTCTTGGATAGAAGAGAAAAAAATATTTCAGATGAACGTTTGAAAGATAAGGCTTTTGGCATTCTTTTTCAAAGAAAATATAGAGAACAACTGCAAAATACCCTTGAAGAAATAAGATCTGAAGCTTTTGTAGACATAAAAATTTCTTCATGACCAAATTTTTTATTTCGCCGGGTGATCCTGCTGGCATTGGCCCCGAAGTAACTCTTAAAGCTTTGTCAAAAAATAAAAAGATTCAGAAAAACTTTATCCTAGCCGGAGATAAAAATTTTTATCAAGACCTCATAAGCCTAAACAATCTTGATCTTAATTTGATCGAAGAAGATTCTGATAACGAAGGCATTATTTTCAAACATTTTCCTCTAAAGAATAATGTTTCAATGGGCAATCCAGATGTAGGCAATGCAAACTATATTATTGATATTCTTTCTCACGGTGCTCTGGGATGTCTCAAAAATGAATTCAAAGGTCTTATTACTGGGCCAATAAATAAAGAGTTGATAAATCAATCTGGATTTGAGTTCTCCGGTCATACAGAGTTTCTAGCAGATATTTCTAATGTTAAAAAAGTAGTAATGCTTTTAATGAATACAAGATTAAAGATTGCTCTTCTTACTACCCATATTCCTCTCTCTGAAGTACCTTCCAAAATTTCAATAAAAAATCTAGAAGAGACTATTTCCATTATTTCTGACGAGTTTGAAAATACTTGGAAAATCAAAAATCCATCTATCTGTCTTTTGGGCCTGAATCCACATGCAGGCGAAGGAGGCTATATTGGTCATGAGGAAGAGGACATTTTGAAACCTTTCGTGAGTTCCTCTCCTAAAAATGTTTATGGCCCAATATCTGCAGATACGGCATTTATTGAAGAAAATATTAATAAGTATGATGTTTTTCTTGCCATGTATCATGATCAGGGATTGCCCGTAATAAAATCAATGGGTTTTGGCAATACACTAAATGTAACTTTGGGATTACCTTTTATTAGAATTTCAGTAGATCATGGAACAGCTTATGAAATAGCAGGAAAAAATAAAGCTGATTTTTCTAGCATGGATGAAGCTTTAAAGACATCTTTTTCACTGCTTTAAAATGCAAGCAAAAAAGAGATTTGGGCAAAACTTTTTAACAGACAAAAAACTATTAGAAGATTTAGTAAATCTTATTAATGTTGCTTCTAACGATAGAGTTTTAGAAATTGGTCCAGGAAAGGGAGACTTAACAAAAATCCTCATAAATATTTGTGACTCCTATTTTGGAATAGAATTAGATAAGGATTTATTAATCTTTTTGAAAAAGAAGTTTCCGAAAAATATAAATGCTTTTATTGGTGGAGATATCTTGAAACTAAACCCCTCAGAAATTAATGCCTCAAATGAGTTTCGAGTTATTGGAAATATTCCCTACAACATATCAAGTCCAATCTTAGATTGGTGCGAAAAGCATTATGAAAAAATACTCGACATGCATTTCATGCTTCAAAAGGAGTTTGCATTAAGATGTGCTGGAAACGAAAAGACTTCATCCTATGGGAGGTTAAGTGTCATTTGCAATTATTTATATGAGGTCACAATTTTGAAAGAAGTTTCAAAGGAATTTTTTAATCCCGAACCCAAAGTAGATAGCCTGTTTGTAAGATTTTCCCCAAAGAAAAAAAAAGTGAATCAAAAAGAGTTGCATAATTTAAAGAAAGTTACGCGAGCTTTCTTTAATAAAAAGAGAAAAAAAATTTCCAATTCTCTTGAAGATATCCTTCATAAAGAAAGTATCAAGAAATTAGATCTGAATTTAAATCTTCGTCCAGACGAACTATCTTTAAATGAATTTCTTCAAATATCTGCATTGGTGAAGGATGATGGCTAATTACGCAGTTGGAGATATTCAAGGTTGTTTTGAAGAGTTCAAAGAAGGTTTAGAGCTAATAAAATTTAAAAGTTCAAAAGATTTTTTATGGATTACAGGCGATCTAATCAATAGAGGTCCAGACTCTTTTAAAGTTTTAGAATATGTCTTCAAAAGTAAGAATTCAGTTCACATAGTCTTAGGTAATCATGACTTACATTATCTAAATTGTTTCTTTAACAATAGAAGTCTTAGTAATGAAGATACTTTTCAATCTCAAATGTTTCATAAAAAAAGTTTAAAAATGGCTAAATTTCTCTTGCAACAGCCTTTTGTATTCTCAAAAAAAATTTTAACTAAAAGAAAAGCTATTCAAGTTGCCATGGTTCACGCAGGAATTCCAAGAAATATGTCGCTAAAAAAGGCTGAAACTTTTTCTAAACTTTGCGAGTTGAAATTAATAAATGATCCAAAAAAAAATTTAAAAAAAATTTTTGAAGATAGAAAAAACTTCCATTCAGTTGACTCTTTTAGTGGGTTAGTAAATTTTTTTACAAGAGTTAGAGTTGTAAATAAAAATGGATTGCCTAATTTCTCATTCAAAGGCAGAAAAAAGAACATTCCTCCTAATTTAGTCACATGGTTTAAAAAAGAAAATAAAATAATGAATGATGTTGATCTTTTGATCTTTGGCCATTGGGCAGCTCTTCAGGGCAAGACAGATATATCTAATATCATAGCCTTAGATACTGGATGTTGTTGGGGAAAAGAACTAACATTTTTAAGATTGGAAGATCAAAAAAAATTTGTAATTAAAAGTAAACAAAAATGAAAGTTTTCTTAGTCGGTGGAGCAATAAGAGATGAGTTATTGGGGATTCCTTTTAATGAAAAGGACTGGGTTGTTGTAAATTCATCTCATAAGGAAATGTTAAAACAAGGCTTTAAACAAGTTGGAAAAAACTTTCCGGTTTATTTGCACCCCAAAACAAAAGAAGAATATGCTTTAGCTAGAAAAGAAATAAAAATCGGAAAAGGTCATAAAAAATTTTCTTTTAATACAAAATCTAATGTTTCTCTCAATGAGGATTTGAAAAGAAGAGACATTACCATAAATGCCATTGCCAAAGATGAGTCTGGGAAATTATATGACCCCTTTGGAGGAATTAAAGACCTAAAAAACAGAAGGATTAGAATAGTTTCCAAAGCTTTCTCCGAAGATCCCTTGAGGCTTTTTAGAGTTGCAAGATTTAAATCAAAACTAGCTGATTTTAATTTCTCAATTTCCAGAGATTCTTTAAAAGTTTTAAAAAAAATGTCTTTAAACAATGAGATAAATTTTCTTTCTGGAGAAAGAATTTGGGATGAAACGCAAAAGGCTCTAAGTTATAAAAATTCTAGTAAATATTTTGCAACTCTAAAAAAAGTTGGAGCTCTCAAATACTTTGATGGAATTGAAAAGACTTACTCTAAAAATCTAAAGTTTCTTAAAAAAATGGATAATGAAAAAAATATGGTTCTTGAAAAATGGGCAATAATTAATCTAGATTCAAATCATTCGGAAATTCTTGAAAGAAAGATTAGGGTTCCGAATAAAATTACAAATTTTAGAAAAACACTTAATGAAATATTTCAAATTATTAAAAAGAAAAATATTAATGAAAAAAAACTTTTAACCAGCCTTAACAAAATGAATTTTTTTAGGAATGAATCAAATTTATTAGATTCATTGGACTTACTTCAAAAGTTAAAAATAATTTCTTCAAAAAAAAATAAAAATTGGAAATCTCTCTTGAAAGAACTTAAAAAAGTAAAAGTAAAAACATCCGGTCTTAGAGCTGAAGAAATTAAAGAAAAAATATTTAATAAAAGATTAAAAGCAATTCAGGATAAAAAAAATGATTTATAAAACTGCCTTAATCACTGGAGGAGCAATAAGAATTGGTAAAGATATATGTAAAAAACTGCATGAAAACGGTTACAACATCATTTGTCATTACAACAAATCAGAAAATGAAGCAAAAGACCTTAAGTCCGAATTAAATAAATTAAGAGAAGGTAGCTGTGAAATTTTCAGCTTAGATCTTAATGATTTTGAACAAGTAAAAGAGCTCACAAGCAAGATAAGTAATAATTCTAATTCTTTGGATCTTTTGGTAAATAATGCCTCATCTTTTTTTAAAACGGATGTAGAAAATCATAATGATTCTGACTGGGATGATCTTATTAACTCAAATTTACGAGGACCGTTCTTGTTATCAAGACACTGTAAAAGAATGCTTTCAGAATCTAAAGGATTAATAATCAATATTTCTGATGCAATGGTTAATAGAGGAATGAAAAATTACGTTATTTACTCTATGGCAAAAGCAGGACTTGAAAATTTAACCAAAACTCTTGCGCGTGAGTTTGCTCCCGAAGTGAGAGTAAATGCCGTTGCTCCTGGTGCAATATTGTTACCTTCAGATGGCTCATCTGAAGAACAAGATCTGCTAAATGAAATTCCTCTTAATAGGATCGGAACAGAAAGAGATATTTCTGAGGCAGTGCTTGGGTTGACTAAATTTTCCTACGTGACCGGTCAGATTTTAAAAATTGATGGCGGCAGGTCTTTAAATTGATGTATATTTACTTTTTTTAAGAAAAGCATGAATAGCAAATTCAAAGGGGAATATTCAGGTACAAAAACCGTATCAGAAAGACATGAGATTGATCGAGACAAGCTTCAAGAATTTCTCAATGAAAAATTGGAAAACTTTGGAGATATAAATTCAATTGAAGAATTCGTTGGAGGGCAATCCAACCCTACTTACCTTTTAAAAACTCAAAGAGAATCTTATGTCTTAAGAAGAAAGCCTCCAGGGAAGCTTTTGAAATCCGCTCACGCAGTTGATAGAGAATACAAAGTAATTGCTGCGTTGAATAAAACAAATGTTCCGGTTCCAAAAGCCTACATACATTGCGAAGATGAATCAGTCATTGGAACAGAATTCTTCTTGATGAGTTTTGTAGATGGGGAAGTAATGTGGGAACCTCATATCCCTCAAGCATCCAATGAAGAAAGACAAAAGATCTATCATTCTATGAACGAAACAATTGCGATGTTACACAGTGTTGATCATGAAAGTATCGGGCTAGAAACTTTTGGAAAACCTGGAAATTATGTTGGTCGACAAGTTGCAAGATGGTCCAAACAATATGTTGCATCGGAAACAAGAGAAATAAAATCTATGAATAATCTTATGGAGTGGTTGCCAAAAAACCTCCCTGCTGAAAAAGCAACAAAACTTGTTCATGGTGACTTTAGTTTAAGCAACGTTATGATTGATTTAAAAACTTTTAAAATTTGCGCGATACTGGATTGGGAGCTTTCTACGCTAGGAGATCCTGCTGCAGATTTTAGTTATCACTGTATTCAATATAAGTTAAACCCCGTTTTATCGGATGAAAAACAATGCAAAGATTTGGGTATTCCTACTGAAATGGAATATTTGGAAATGTATGAAGAGAAAACTGGTTATCAAATCAAGCCGGAGTGGAATCTGTACATGGGCTTTAACTTATTTAAGTTAGCAGCTATCTTTCAAGGAATTATGGGCAGAGTCAGAGACGGAACTGCAGCAGGTAAAAATGCTGACTCTTTTGGCGAAAATGCCGTTATGATGGCTGATGAGGCTTGGAAATTAATTAACGAGTGAGGTAAAAATGTCAAAAATAAAAATGCCAGTCGAAAAAAGTCACATCATGATGTTTGCGAGATCAATTGGAGATGCAAATCCTAAATATTATGAAGAAAAAGATGAAAACGTTATTGCACCTCCTACTTTTATTCAATCTAGTGCGCAATTTGATCCTGATTATTTTTTAAGACCAAAAATTGGTGGTGACAATTGGTTTGGATCTGGTAAAGAAGCTACTGGAATGAAATCATCGGGTTCTGGCTCTGGGGGTGGAGGAGCAGCAATGGGCCTTCATGCCGAACAACATTATGAATACCATCAACCTTTGAAAGTGGGCGATGTTATTACTGCTGAAGTTAAACCAGGAAAATCTTGGGAAAAAGAAAGCAAAAGAGCCGGAAAATTAAAATTTAGTGAAAGTGTAACCGAATACAGAAATCAAGATGGTGAGCTCATCATTACTGCAACTTCTGTTGGTGTGGTTACAGAAAAACCTGTAGAAAATTAGGAGAAGGATATGTTGAAGAAAAATGAAATTAAAGTTGGAGATACTTATTCTGAAAAGATTGTAGAGGATTTGAAGAGAACTCAAATTGTGCAATATGCTGGAGCATCTGGTGACTACAACCCTCTCCATTCCGATGATAAATTCACTAAAGAAATTGCCGGTTATCCAGGTGTCTTTGCTCATGGAATGTTGTCAATGGGAATGACGGGTAAGATGCTTACAAACTTTGTTGGTGATGGCACGCTTAAAAAATATGGCGTTCGTTTTACCAATCAAGTTTGGCCCGGAGATTCTTTAGAAAGCACTGCAACAATTATAGATATCAAAGAAGAGGATGGTGAAACCCTTGCTGAGATTGCTATCGAAACAAAGAATCAAGACGGTGCTACTGTTATCACTGGCTCTGCTACTGCAAAAGTAGGCTAATAAATAAGTTTTATGAATAATCCTTCTATTCCAGAAGTCGGAGGTCGTAGTGCAAAATTTGCACTAATTTTGCTTGTCATAGTCTATGTATTTAATTTCATAGATAGACAAATTTTAACCATTCTCGCCGAAGATTTAAAAGCAGACTTAAATATCTCTGACAGTGACATTGGATTCTTGTATGGAACTGCTTTTGCAGTCTTTTACTCAGTGGTTGGAATCCCGATGGGTAAACTTGCTGACACTTGGAATAGAAAAAATTTAATAAGTTTGGGTTTGGCTTTTTGGAGTTTGATGACATTTTTGTCAGGTACTGCAAAGTCTTTTTTATCATTATCAATTTATAGATTTGGTGTTGGCATTGGAGAATCTAGTGCGTCACCAGCGTCTTACTCGCTTTTGTCAGACTACTTCTCTCCAAAAGTTAGAGCAACAGTATTATCGATATACGCAAGCGGACTTTACATAGGTTCGGGAATAGGGATATTCATTGGAGGGCTGATAGTAGATAACTGGAATGAAGCTTTTCCAATAATATCTGAGGCTCCCTTTGGATTGAAAGGATGGCAAGTAGCTTTCATGGCGGTTGGTCTTCCAGGAATTTTGCTGGCCCTAATAACATGGCAGATAAAAGAACCACCTAGAGGCCTAAGCGAGGGTTTAACAGAAACCAAAAAAGAAAATCCTCTTAAGGCAGCTTTTAGAGAACTAGTAGGACTAACTCCCATTGGGTTGCTTCAAGCTGAAAATACACAAAAAGAATTATTAAGAAATTTTGCTTTGCTTATTTTTGTTTTATCAGCTGCTTATTGGTTGATTCAAACAACTGGAGATTATTTGCAATGGATTGCCTTTGGAATAGGTTTTTACATTGTGTGCAATTGGATTCAAGGACTAAGAATCAGAGATAAAGTTGCTTTTGAATTGATGTTCAAAAGCAAGGCACTTTTACTTGGTCTGTTAGCTTTTCCTTTTATTACTTTTGTCACTTATGCATTAGGTGCGTTTGGCCCCGCCTTTTACATAAGAAATTTCGGTATGACAGCCTCTGAGGTTGGTGTTATCTATGGCTTGATAACTGCTTTTGGATCCATGGTAGGAGTAATTGGGGGTGGTTTTGTTGGAGATAAACTAAGAGAAAAATACATAAATGGAAAGCTATATTTGATAATGGCTTCTGCCCTAGGTACAGCAGTTACAGGTCTAGGATTTTTGTATTCACCTGAAGCCAATGTCTCTTTTGCATGGAAATTTTTCTATCATGTTTCTTCAACTGCTTGGTTAGGTTGTGCAGCCTCAACAGTAACTGAACTTGTTTTACCAAGGTTAAGAGCGGTGGCAAGTGCATTTTTTATTTTAATGCTTAGTATGGGTGGATTAGCTTTGGGACCTTATCTGACAGGTATGCTGAGTGATATTTATACAATGCAATTTCTTGCTGAAGGGATGAATAAATCAATGGCAGAAGCAATTGGCTTAAAACAAGCCCTAGCTCAGTCTTTAGTGGTTTTATTAGTACCAATGGTTTTATTGGGTTTTGCTTGTAGATTTTTGAAAAAAGACGAAGAGAATCTTTTTGTTAAAGCGAGAAACCTAGGCGAAGCTATTTAACTTCTTTTTCCAAATCTCAGAGATTTTTTCTTGATGCTTAGGATGTATCAAATCTGGGGCAATTTCTGCTAAAGGCTCCAGTACAAATCTATATAGATCAATGTCTTTGTGAGGTATGTCTTTGCCTAGAGCTTTGCCTACGTATTTTCCGTATAGCAACAAATCAATATCAATTTCTCTATCGGAAAACTTTTCTGACCTATCTTTTCTGCCGATTTTTTTTTCGATGTCTTTCAACATACCAACAACCTCTTCTGCAGAATCTTCGGTTGTGAGGCAGACTACTTGATTTAGAAAATCTTCGCCTTCAAAGCCTTCTGATTTTGTTTTATAAGTTTTTGATTCTTTTTCTAATTGGTACTCCTGACTTAAAAGTTCTTTTGCTTTATTTAAATTTTCCTCTGGCTTGATGTTACTGCCAAGACTTAAATATATTTGTGGCATTATCTTGAACGGAAAATTGTAAGCCCTACTTCTTTTGATCCTCGAAGAGCGCCGGGCTTGGATACAGATAGAGAAAGATTTAATACCTTTTCATCTTGCAAGATAATTTTTGAAATTTTTTCAGCAAGAGCTTCAATAAGCTGAAAAGATGATTTTTCTACAAATTTTATTATTTTCTTTGACGTGGCTTTATAGTCAAAAGTATCTTCTATATTGTCTGACTTAAAAGCTTTTTTGATATCAACTTCTACTTCGTAAGAAATTTTTATGAGTTGCTTGACCTCTCTTTCCCAGTCAAAGATTCCAATAATGGCTTCGATTTCTAAATCTTTTACAAAAATCTTATTGGACATTTTCTAAACTCCATCTTGGTGCAACATCAATACTAAACTCTTTTGTCTGCTCTTTAATTTTTTGGAAACCTGCAAAGGCGATCATCAATCCATTATCAGTACAGTGTTTTTGATCTGGATAATAAAGATTTATGGTTCCTTTGTGCTTTTCTAGTTCTTCTCTTAGGTATTTGTTAGCAGCAACTCCACCGGATAAAACAAGTGATTTACTTCGTTCAATTGAGCATGCCTTAAGGGATTTTTTAACCAGACAATCTATTGCAGCATTTTGAAACTCAAAAGCAACATCGTTTACTGTATCCTCTGAAAGGTCTTCTTTTTCAGACAAATCCTTCACCTTATAAAGTACAGATGTTTTTAAGCCGCTAAAACTAAAATTTAAGTCCTTAGAATCAATCATGGGTCGTGGAAAAGAAAAATTATGTTTTCCTTTAGATAACAAAGCTCTTTTTTCAATTTCTGGACCGCCTGGGTAACCCAATTTTAATAATTTTGCAGTTTTATCAAAAGCCTCCCCCACAGCATCATCTTTTGTTTGTCCAATGACTTTGTATGCATTGGGTGAAGAAACTTTGACTATTAAAGTATGTCCTCCTGAAACTAACAAACTAATAAATGGATAAGTTAAATCGTCTGCATCGTATTTTGCCATTATCAAATGTGCTTCCATATGATGTATAGGTATCACGGGAATATCTAAAGCATAAGACAATGAGTTTGCAAAGCCTGCTCCAACCATTAAAGGACCTCTTAAACCTGGACCATTGGTAAAGGCAATTGCTTCAATCTCATCCATCGAGATACTTGAATCTTTCATTTTATTTCTTAATAAAGGTAAGAGTCGATTAATGTGATCTCTAGCGGCTAGCTCAGGAACTACCCCTCCATACAAATCATGCTCTTCTGCCTGACTGTATAAAGCTTCGAACACAATTTGGTTGGCTTTACCGTCATATAAAGCAATTCCAGTTTCATCGCACGAAGTCTCTATTCCTAATATTTTCATTTAAATTAAAAGTTATTTTGCAAAATATCTTAACTCTCTATAGAATTGCCAGCCTAATATAAATATGCCTATTATAAAGCTAAAAGATAACGAATCTTTCGATTCTGGACTCAGAAGATTTAAAAGATCTTGTGATAAAGCTGGAATCATTTCCGAAATAAGAAAAAGAGAATTTTACGAAAAACCTACCTCTGTTAGGAAAAGAAAAGCTGCAGCAGCAGTAAAGAGGCAAGCGAAAAGAAGAAAGTTCGGCAAAATGCCGCCTTTGAGAGCAAGAGTCTAAATGTCCAAAGATCTTAAAAGCTTGATTAAAACTCAAGTCACAATTTCTATGAAAGATGGTGACAAGTTTAGAACTACTGTTTTGAGAATGATTCTTGCGGAAATTCAAAAAATTGAAATTGACGAAAAGTCAGATCTTAATGAACTTCAAATCACTTCAATTCTTGAAAAGATGATTAAACAAAGAAATGATGCAATCGCACAATTTGAACAAGCGAAAAGACAAGAATTGGCTGATAAAGAAAAACAAGAAATAGAAATCATTAAGGAATTTTTACCTGAACAAATGTCAGATGATGAGATTTCTGAATTAGTTTCTAAAATTATCTCTGAAGTTGGTGCCCAAGACATGAAAGATATGGGCAAAGTAATGGGGTCTCTAAAACCTTTGATCGCAGGTAAAGCAGATGCTGGTGTTGTTAGCCAATTAGTAAAAAAAGCTTTAAGTTAATTTTTTAACAGTCTCAACTATAGAAATCGTTTGTTGGTCTGCTTCGACATTTACAAAATCACCTTTTTTCAGGAAAGATAAATTAGTTTTAGAGACAGTTTCCGGAATTATAGAAATTGTAAAAAAATTATTTGTCACATTAACGACAGTTAGGCTGATTCCATTTATAGAAACATATCCTTTTTTGAAAATATATCCTTTCAAATTAGAAGGAATTTTGATTTTAAGAATTCTTTCTTTTTTATTCTCGAAACTTATTATTTCAGCAATATTATGAACGTGACCAGAGACAAAATGTCCTCCTACTTCATCACCGATCTTCAATGACCTCTCTAAGTTAAATGGTATGGAAGAAAATTTCTCTGAAATGTTGGTTAATTTGATTGATTCGTGTACAACATCAAATTCAATCAAGTCCTTTTTGAAATCAACGACCGTTAAACAAACGCCATTGACTGCAACGCTATCGCCCCTCTTTAATTTTTTTGTGAAATTAGCAGGAACTGTGATGGATAACTTATACCCGTAATTCTTTTCTTCAAATTTTACCTTCTTTGATACAGCCTGAACTATTCCACTAAACATTTTTTATTTTTTAAGTTCCGAAATTTTTGCTATTGAATGTATTTTAATGCCTTGCTCAGCATAAAACTCCTGAAAGGTTTTATCTGAATCATAAGGCTCTTCTCTGTCCAAAGCTACTAATGCTCCCACAAAAGTCCCTCTGTTGCTTTCGATGATTTCTATTGAGTTCTTAATGGCAGTTCCAGCGGTTAAAACATCATCAATCAATAAAGCTTTCTTTCCTTCCAAATTTCCCATGATGATTCCTCCTTCGCCATGACTTTTCTCTTCCTTTCGGTCAAAAGCTAAAGGAATATTTTGTTTTGTTGCTTCAAAATATTTTGTTGCAACAACTGACGCCAAAGGGATGCCTTTGTATGCAGGGCCAAAAAATAAATCAAAATCTATCTTCAAGTCCAATATTTTAGATACATAGCAATCAGCTAAAAAAGAAAGCGATTCAGAATCAAAAAAAGCAGCAATATTAAAAAAATAGTCGCTTTCCATGCCAGATTTCAGTTTAAAACTTCCAAACTTAAGTGCTTCTAATTCAATGGCTTTATCTAAAAAATCTTGCATATTGGTTTCAACGTTTCCATACTTTATCAATGCCTGAAAATCTCCACAAACTTTTTGTTATCTCCAGTCCTTCGGGAGGCGGCAAAACTTCTTTGATAAATAAGCTTTTTGAAGATTCAAGATCTGCAAACTTTGAAAAAAGCATTTCGGACACTTCGAGGCAAAAACGTCAAGGAGATTTAGAAGGCAAAGATTATTATTTTTTATCTGAAAAAGATTTCAAAGATAAAATTAATAAGGAAGAATATGTTGAATACGCAACTGTCTTTGGGAATTTCTATGGTACTTCAAAGGAAGAAATAAAAACAAAATATAATAACTCAAACCTAATTTTAGAATTGGATTGGCAAGGTGCTTATGCTGTTAAAGAACTTTTTGATGATGCTAAGCTAATTTTTTTAGTTCCTCCGTCTCTAGACGATTTGAAGCAAAGACTGATCAAAAGAAATCTAGATTCGTCTAAAGAAATAGAAAGCAGACTGTCAGAGGCAAAAAAAGAAATCAGTAAGTCTGAAATGTATGATTATTTAGTCTTAAATGATGATTTCCATAAAGCCTTTGAAGATCTGTCACAAATTCTTTTTGAAGGTATTTCGCCTATAGATTTTAATTCACGAGCATCTAAAGACTTGATTAAAAGATTAGTAGAATAATCAATAAAAATTAAGTAGAATCCCTCACCTCAAGAGGTTTATCCATGGCTAGAATTACTGTCGAAGATTGTTTAAAAAAAATCCCAAATAGATACGAAATGGTGAAACTTGCTGCAAAGCGAGTTAAACAACTGGCTATAGACGGAAGAGAACCTACCATTGACCCAGAAGACGACAAACCTACAGTAATTGCTCTTCGAGAAATTGCTGCTGGAACTGTAACTCTAGAAAACATAGACAGCTTCAATTTTGATGCTTTTGAAGAGGAACTCTCTGACCAATTAACTTCAGACGACGAAGAAGGCATAGAATAACTTTTTTTTGGTAAACTCTCTTTGCTAATGGCAACAGAGACAAAAAACCTTAATAAACTCACCAAAAACCTTGGAAAATATCTTGATCAAGATCAACTTGAACAAGTAAAAAAGGCTTATTTTTTTGCAGCAAATGCTCATTCAGGTCAGTTTCGAGTAAGTGGAGATCCTTACGTATCGCATCCTCTTGCTGTTGCAGAAATACTAGGAAAATTAAAAATGGATCAAGACTGTCTTTCTGCTGCAATGCTTCATGATGTTATTGAAGATTCAGGTATTCCAAAGACCTTCTTAAAGAAGGAATTTAATAAAGAAGTTGCAAACTTAGTTGATGGTGTAAGCAAGCTTGATAAAGTTGAATTAACCTCAAAAAAAGACTTACAAGCTGAAAGCTTTCAAAAAATGGTTCTCGCAATGTCGGAAGACATAAGGGTCATTGTTGTAAAACTTGCAGATAGATTGCACAACATGAGAACAATAAAATTCCTGAATAAAGAAAAAAAATTAAGAATAGCAAATGAAACCCTTGAAATTTATGCACCAATCGCTCACAGATTAGGAATGCATCAAATTTATAGGGAACTTGAAGACTTGGCCTTTGAAATTTTATATCCTCTGAGGTTTAGAGTTATCGAGGAGGCTGTAAAGAATAACACCAGAGGAAGAAAAAAGATTCTTAAAAAAGTTGAAACTTCCATAAGTCAAAAATTGCAAGAGCAAGACTTGGATTGTGCTATTTCCAGTAGAAGAAAACATTTTTATGGTATATATAAAAAAATGAAAAGGCAGTCCAAAACTTTAAAAGAAGTGTTGGATGTTTATGCTCTGAAAATTACCACATCAAATGCTATTGATTGTTATAAGGCTTTAGGTGTAATACATAATGCTTTTAATCCCATCGAGGGAAGATTCAAAGACTATATAGCCATACCAAAATCAAATTCTTATCAATCACTGCATACCGGAATCATGACCTTTGAAGGACTGCCTGTAGAAATTCAGATTAGAACTAGTGAAATGGACGAATTAGCCGAGTTTGGAATAGCAGCACATTGGGTTTATAAATCCGGAGAAAAAGATAACCCAGTTCAAGCCAGAGCAAGAAGGTGGGTTAATGGCTTAATGGAGATAAATGCTCGCTCAGAAGATGCTTCAGATTTTGTTGAAGTAATTAAAACAGGATTGGTATCCAATGAAGTGTACGTTTTTACTCCTCAAGGAGATATCATCGATTTGCCTAAGGATTCAACACCAATAGATTTCGCCTTCGCTTTGCATTCAGATATTGGCCTGCATTGCAGCGGTTGCAGAATCAATAAAAACCTTGCTCCACTGAGCGTTCCTTTAGAAAGTGGTCAGACAGTAGAAATTATTACGGACAAAGTTCCGCAAACAAATCCAAGCTGGTTAGATTTTATTAGGACGTCCAGAGCAAGGTCGGCTATTCGCCATAATTTAAAGAATCTCAAAGAGTCAGAGTCAAGAAAGTTTGGAAAACAGCTTTTAGAACAATCTTTATTTCCTCATCAAACAAAATTAAGAGATGTTCCAAAAAATAAAATGAAAAAGCTTCTTACCTCTTTGAACTACAAAAGCGTAAGAGAGCTTCTTGAAAGCATCGGCTCAGGAAAAAGATCTAGTCTGGTTGTTGCCCATCAAATCATGCAATTTCTCGACGAGAAAGAAAATGAAGAAATTCAATTTTCTAACTTACAAATTACGGGTGCTGAAGGTTTAGTAGTAACTTATTCGAGTTGCTGTCGCCCTATTCCTGGAGATCACGTAATTGCCCACTTTTCAACAAGCAGGGGTATTGTAATTCACCAAGAAAGATGTAAAAACATCTTACCCATTCGTCATGACCCTGCTTTATGTTCTCCGGTACAGTGGGAAGATACTCTCTCAGGAGACTTTTCAGTAGAGATAAAAATTGTTGCAGAAGATAAAGCTGGAATACTTGCAGAAGTTTCGGCAGTAATCGCAGAGTACTCAACTAATATTGAAAGTATAAAAAGTGATCCTCCTGCTGGAAACAAAGTGGATCTCTATATTCTGCTCGCAGTAACGGATAGGGATCATTTGGCAAAAATATTAAGAAGATTGCGTCGAAAAGACTTTGTCATATCAGCTACAAGAATACATAGCTGGGAACAAAGAAATGCTACCCTTCCAATTATTGAAGAGGAACTAAGTGAAGATAATTGAAACGGAGAATGCTCCAAAGGCCATTGGGACCTACTCCCAGGCAGTGAAGGTTAACGGCTTTTTATTTATTTCAGGTCAGATACCCTTAGACCCTTCAACGATGGAATTGGTTGAAGGAATTGAAAATCAAATCAATCAAGTTTTTGAAAATATCAACCAAATTTTAAAAGCAGATGGAATGGATTTTTCAAATGTAGTTAAACTTTCTGTATTGCTTGAGGACTTAAGTCACTTTGAGAAAGTAAATGAAATAATGGCCAGCATATTCTCAAAACCCTACCCCGCAAGAGCTGCGTATGAAGTATCAAAATTACCAAAAGGAAGTTCAGTAGAAATCGAAACCATTGCTTTTAAAGAGTGAAAAGCAAATCGCTTCAAAAAAACATCACAGAAATAAAAGGGGTTGGTCCCAAAGTCAGAGAAGAACTTAATAAAATTGGTATTAACTATATACAAGACGCTCTTTTTTTATTACCCAAGAAATACGAAAATCGAACGAAATTAACTTCTATAAAAGACTTAACTCCAGGAGAGGCGTTTCAATTTGAGGGTGAAATTCTTGAAAGCAAGACCATATTTCCAGGCAGAAGATCTTTTATGGCAAGAATATCTGACGGTACAGGATTCTTACAAATTAGGTTATTTTATTTTTCATTTGCTCAAGCTAAAGCTTTTAAAGTTGGTCTGCGTGTTAGAGGTTATGGTGTTATAAGGACCAATGGCTCTTTGCTTCAAGTGTTTCATCCAAGCTATAAGATCTTTGCATCATCCAAACGTCCTCTATTAGACAATACCCTTACGCCAATTTATTCTCTTGGCTCGACTAAACTTACTCAATTTAGAGCAAGAAACATAATTAAAGAATGTTTAAAAGAAATTGAGGAACTAAATCTCAACGAAAAAGAGATTGATTCAATATTTAAACAACAAAAAATAAGTAATTTATCTGTTAAAGATGCCTTGCTGAAAATTCATAGTCCTTCTGTTGAAGATGACATCATTAAAATCAATAGTTATAAGCACGAGGCTCAAGAACGTTTAATAGTAGAAGAGTTAGCAACGAATTTAATTGGAGTCAAAATCGCCTCCGAAAAAATAAATAAACTCAAAGCAAAACAAATGCCGGTTTCAAAAGAAGAAGTAGATTTATTTAAACAAAATTTACCTTTCAAATTAACCAATGCTCAAGAAAGATCAATCAAAGAGATTTCAGATGATATATCTCTTGAAAAGCCTATGAGGAGATTGGTCCAAGGTGATGTGGGATCAGGAAAAACGGTAGTAGCAGCTGTAAGCATGTACATCTCTGCAAAAAATAATACTCAATCTGTTCTGCTCTGTCCCACAGAGGTTTTAGCCGAACAACATTTCAAAAACTTTTCAGCATGGTTTAAAAACTCAAAGATAAAAATTGAATTATTAACCGGGAAAATGCCTGTTTCAAAAAGAAGAGGAATCTATCAGGACTTAAAAGATGGCGTAATTGATATTTTGATTGGTACGCATGCAGTCTTTCAAGATAAAGTGAAAATGAAAAATCTTGGTCTTGTGGTAGTCGATGAACAACAAAGGTTTGGTGTAAAGCAAAGATTTGATTTGGTTAAGAAAAGTTCCGACCAAATAATGCCACACCAATTATTCATGACTGCTACGCCCATACCAAGAACCTTAGCAATGACAATTTTTGCTGATCTGGAAACTTCGAAAATTGATGAATTGCCACCAGGCAGAAAACCAGTAGAAACTTTGGTTTACAGCGATAAAAAGAAAGATGAAATAGTAAAAAGATTGGAGACTGTATGTAAATCCGGTAATCAAGTTTTTTGGCTTTGTACTATGATTGAAGAATCTGAAAATCTAGATGTTCAAGCTGCTGATGAAGCCAAAGAATGGATTAAGGAAAATACTAATGGTTTGAATATTGGCCTTGTGCATAGCAAACTTTCAAAAGATCAAAGAGACAAGGCAATAGAGAATTTCAGAAGTGGAAAAACCGATGTATTGGTTTGTACGACTGTTATTGAAGTCGGCATGGATGTTCCTAATGCCAGCTTGATGGTAATTGAAAATGCCGAAAGACTGGGTTTGAGTCAATTACACCAATTAAGAGGAAGAGTCGGAAGGAAAGCAGATTTAGATGCTTATTGCGTTTTGATTTATCACGGAGAGATTGGTGAAATTGCAAAGGCTAGACTAGAAGCGATGAAATCGACAAATGATGGATTTGAAATCTCAGAGATTGATATGAAGCTGAGAGGTACTGGAGAAATTCTGGGTACTAAACAATCTGGAGGAATAGAGCTTAGGATCTCAGATTTATCTAGAGATGCTCATTTAATAAAAAAAGCAGAAAAACTAGTAGAAGGTTTAAATCAAAAAGACGAGGAAATATCTAAAATTCTTCTCGATAGGTGGCTAGGCGATAAACAAAATTTGATTATTGCCCAGTAAGAAAAATTTATAGCAATGGGGAAATAACTAAACTCACTATTGCCATTACATTAATAAGAATATTCATTGAAGGTCCTGAAGTGTCTTTAAATGGATCTCCTACAGTATCTCCAACGACGGCTGCAGAATGAGTATCGGTACCCTTCCCTCCGAGGTTTCCTTTTTCGATATATTTTTTAGCGTTATCCCAAGCACCACCTGCATTAGCCATCATCAAAGCCATCGCAACACATCCGATTAGTCCACCGCCAAGCATGCCGCCCAAAGATTCTGCACCTAAACCAAAACCTACTACGGCAGGCGCACCTACTGCGATAACGCCTGGAATGAGCATTCTTTTCAAAGCTGCTGAAGTTGCAATATCAACACACTTCGCAGTATCTGGTTCTGCATTTCCTTCAAGTAATCCTGGAATTTCCCTGAACTGTCTTCTGATTTCATTGATCATTTCAAAGGCAGCGTCTCCTACTGCAGTCATTGTGATTGAAGAAATTAAGAAAGGAATTGAGATACCAATGAACATTCCTACTAAAACGCGTGGATCTGAGAGAAGCAGTTCAAACTCTCCTTTATTGTGAGCAACCGTTTCTACAAAGGCTGCGATAATAGCCAAAGCTGCTAATGCAGCTGCACCAATTGCAAAACCTTTTCCTATTGCTGCAGTTGAGTTTCCAACCTCATCTAAGCCATCTGTGATTTCTCTGGTCTCAGGACCCATACCAGCCATTTCTGCTATACCACCAGCATTGTCTGCAACAGGTCCGTAGGCATCTATGGCCATAGTTATCCCAACTGTAGCAAGCATTCCTACGGCAGCTATTCCAACTCCGTATAGACCAGTCAAACTTGTTGATATCCAAATTATTGTTGCAAGCACGAGGATTGGAAGAACCACAGATTGCATACCAACAGCTAATCCAGTGATCATTACAGTTGCCGGTCCAGTCTCTCCTGATTTTGCAATCTGCCTAATTGGACTGCTTCCGGTGTAATACTCAGTAATTAATCCTATGAGAACTCCTCCGACTGCTCCAGTGAGAACAGCAAACCAAATATTTACAAAACCTTCTCCGATGAATAATTGGATTAAAAAATATGCGGCTATGATAAATAAAACTGCCGATCCTATGGTACCGGTTCGTAAGGCAGCATCAGGAGACATAGAAGAGAATGCTTTGACAATAATTATTCCCAGAACTGAAGCTATCAGTCCAATAGAAGCAAGCGCAAGAGGCAAAAGCATCATTCCAGAATCATCTAAAGTTGATGCAATAGCAATTGAAGCAATCATTGCTCCACAATAAGATTCAAAAATATCAGAACCCATTCCAGCAACATCGCCAACATTGTCACCAACGTTATCAGCAATTACACCGGGGTTTCTTGGATCGTCTTCAGGAATTCCTGCCTCAACCTTACCGACCAAATCAGCACCAACATCCGCACTTTTGGTATAAATTCCACCACCTACTCTTGAGAATAACGCTACACAGGACGCACCCATTCCAAATCCTTCGATAGCTCTTGCAGTTGCTGGATCTCCACCAAAATAAAAATACAATCCTCCCAAGCCAACTAGCCCTAGAGAAGCTACACACAAACCCATTATCGATCCACCATAAAAGGCAATTGAAAGGGCTACTTTGGAGCCTTTTTCAGCTGCAGCGGTTGCTGTTCTGGAGTTCGCTTTCGTAGCAGAAAACATACCCAGCCAACCTGCTAAAGAGGAGGAAAGAGCTCCTGCTGTAACTGCAAGGGCAGTATTAAAACCAAGAGCAAAATAAGATAAAGCGATTAAAACTAAAACAAAGAAAAATAAGTATGTATATTCTCGGCGCATAAAGACCATTGCACCTAAGTGTATTTGGTCAGCAATTTTTTTTACTTTTTCAGAACCTTCGTCGTAACTGACAACAATAAAATAAATAACTAATGCAATTAACAAACCGAAAAGGCCGAAAATTGGCGGCATAGAAATATAAGTTTCCATAAGTAACTCTCCCAAGAATAAAAACGCTAATTTACCAGATTAGTAACTATTTTTTAACTAATAAAATCTTTTCTTGAGAGCTGATTTTCTGAATTTGCAACAATGCAAGAGATAGTCGCATCTCCTGATACGTTTACCGCTGTTCTTAACATATCTAATAATCTATCAACGCCAATAATTAATGCGATTCCCTCAACTGGCAATCCTACTTGTTGTAAAACCATGGCTAACATGATGAGACCTACTCCGGGAACTCCGGCGGTTCCGATTGAGGCCAAAGTTGCTGTGACAATTACCATTAAATATTCCATCATGGTCAAATCAACTTGATATACCTGGGCGATGAATACCGTTGCAACACCCTGCATGATTGCAGTGCCATCCATGTTTATGGTTGTTCCCAAAGGAATACAAAAAGAACTTACAGATTTATCAACGCCGAGCTTTTCTTCTACAGTTTTCAAAGTTACCGGCATAGTTGCACTGCTTGAAGATGTGCTAAAGGCAAAAATAATAGCTTCTCTCATTTTTGAGAAGAAAATGAACGGATTAATTTTTGCTAACGAAGTTAGTAATACACTGTAAGTAAAAATAGCATGAAATATTAAGACCCCTACAACAATTAGAAAATAATTAATTAAGGTGAAGATGATTGATATTCCCAAAGAGGAAAAAGTTGAGAATATCAAACAGAATACTCCAACTGGGGAAAGCCAAATTACAAAATTAACTATGTTTAAGATAATCTCATTTAAATCTATGAAGAACGATCTTACTTTGGAAGTCTCGTTCGAAATTTTGTTTACACCATACCCAAATAACATAGCAAATATGATGATCTGAATCATATTACCCTCTGCCATTGCTTCAATTGGATTGCTGGGAAATAAACTTACAAAAGTATCTTTCAGAGATGGAATGGCATCTTGTTCAAAAGACGAATTACTTACCATGCTGACACCATTTGCCATTTCAAAGAAAGAGCTCACAAATAAAGCACTAATAATTGCCAATGCAGTAGTGAATAAATAAAGTGCTATTGCTTTGGAACTTATCGACAGGAGTTGCTTATCAGAAGTTAGGTTGGAAACTCCGACAACCAAAGATACAAAAACCAATGGAACAACCAGTAATTTAAGAAGAGAAAGAAAAATGCTTCCAAGGGCATCAATAAATTCTGAAAATAAATTTAAAAAGCTTGGTAAATTTTCTTGAAAGACAGAGTTTGAGATACTTCCTAAAATTATTCCGAGAAGCATCCCTAGAAGGATTTTTGCAGTTAAAGACATTTGGGATTAGTAGCTTTTCCCACCCTCCAAAGGAACCATCTCAAAATCTTCTTTTCCAACTCCACAGTCAGGACAAACCCAGTCAAAAGGAACATCTTCCCATTTTGTTCCAGGTTCAATGCCGTCTTCAGGCCAACCTTCTGCTTCATCATAAATCAATCCGCAGACAATGCATTCCCACTTAATGTATTCTTCCATAGCTAAATAAGTTTAATATCTTTATGAGGTTTGGATTATATTCATGTTGGACGTTTTAAAAAACTATTTTTTCCTTCTAAGACTAGATAAACCCATTGGTGTGTATCTTCTGTTGTGGCCGTCTTTAGCAGCAGTATGGCTTGCTTCTGAGGGCAATCCAGGGCTTTTAATAATTATAATTTTTTGTCTTGGCAGTTTCTTCATGAGATCCGCAGGAGTAATCATCAATGATTACTTTGATCAAGATATCGATAGAAAGGTATTAAGAACATTTAATAGGCCTATAGCTAACTATTCTGTCTCAGATAAAGAAGCCCTTGCCTTGTTTTCAATATTGTTAATTTTGTCATCAAGTTTGCTTCTTTTTTTAAATCTCAAAAGTTTATACATAGCTTTATTCTGTATTCTATTAATTTCTACTTATCCTCTGATGAAGAGATTTTTACCAATTCCTCAACTTTACTTGGGAATTTGTTATTCCATGGGAATATTTATGGCTTATGCATTTTATCAAGGAGCATTTCCTTTAAATTGTTGGTTGTTGTTTCTTGGAAACATTTTTTGGGTACTTGCCTACGATACAGTTTACGCATTGTCAGACAGACAAGATGATTTGTTAATCAACGTAAAAAGCTCAGCAATTTATTTTCAAGGTAAAGAAAAGTTATTTTTATGGATAAGTTATTTTTTACTTATAACTTTTCTTCTTTTAATAGGAATTTTTAATTCCTTTTCTTTAATATATTTTCTTGTAGTATCAGCAAATTTTTTATTGATCATCTATTTGATGATCGCTACTAATTTTGACAAACCCTCGGATTGTTCGAAATTTTTTAGAAAAAACCATTGGCTCGGTATAGGAATATTTTTAAGCTTTGTTGCTGCTTTTATATAAATGAAGGAAATTAAATTTAATAATTCAATAAGCTCTATAGATAAAGAAAACTGGAACAAACTAATTCCAGATAACGATTACCCTTTTTTAAAATATGAATTTCTTGAGCTGCTTGAAAAAACAAATTGTGTCGGAAAAAATACTGGTTGGCATCCTGCACACATCTCTATAGAAGAGAATTCCGAGATCTTAGGGGCAATGCCGCTTTACATTAAAACAGATTCCTCTGGTGAATTTGTTTTTGACTACTCTTGGGCAAACGCTTTTTATCAACATGGTTTGGATTATTACCCTAAATTGGTCTCTTCCATACCCTTTACCCCTGCTACCGGTCCAAGAATTCTTCATCAAGATAAAGAATCCGCTGATCAAATATTTTCTCTGATTCTTTCTGGTGTAAAGAAGCTTAGCGAGGAAAATAATATATCTTCTTGGCATGTCTTATTTCCAGAAGAAAAGGACATAGGAGTCTTTTCTGAGAAATCTCTCAGTGTAAGGAAAAATGCTCAGTTTATTTGGTTCAATGAAAACTTTAATACATTCGATGACTTCGTTGACACCTTCAGATCTAGACATCGAAAAAATGTAAAAAAAGAAAGAGAAAAAGTTTTAAACCAAGGTATAGACATACAAACTTTCTCAGGAACTGATTTAAACCAAGAGTTAATGATGCAGTTTTATGAATTTTACTTATCTACAAATTTAAAACGCAGTGGGCATTTTGGATATCTTACAAAAGAATTTTTTGAAGGATGCCTTGATACGATAAATGAAAATATCGTTCTTGTGCTTGCAAAAGATACAAACAGTGATTCTCTGGTTGGAGGATCAATGTTTTTTAAAGATAAGGAAAATTTATATGGACGTTATTGGGGCTGCTCAGCTGAATATGATTGCTTACATTTTGAATGCTGTTATTACCAAGGAATAGAATTTGCTATCAAAAATAAACTTAATAAGTTTGATCCTGGCGTTCAAGGTGAACATAAAATTAAAAGAGGCTTTAAGCCGACAATTACATATTCTGCACATTGGATTTCTGAACCCAACTTCAAAGATGCGATAGAAAATTTTGTGAATAACGAAGAACAACATATAAATGCCTATGTCAAAGCAACCAGCAAATATCTTCCTTTCAAAAGTATTTAAAGATCACAAATCAAAAAAAAAGATTTTTTATTTGGTCAGGAAGGATAAAGATTTGATAGATTTATTCATCAATTTTTCTAATTTTGGGGAATATAAAAGAGACAAAGGTTTTAAAGGAATTTTGCAATTGATAATTGAGCAACAGCTCTCTGTTGCATCAGCAAATGCAATATATAAGAAACTAAAGAGAAAAATGCAAAATATTTCTCCAGAATCTTTTTTAAAATTAAAAAAATCAGATCTAAAAAATTGTGGCTTAAGCAAACAAAAAATTAATTACTTAACCGAGTTTGCAAAAAAATGTGAAAAAAAGGAAATAAATTTTAGAAAAATTCATAAAATGGATGATGAAAATCTAGTACAAGAAATCACAAAAATTAAAGGTATTGGTCCATGGACAGCTCAATGTTACATGCTTGCTTCATTAAATCGAGATGATGTGTGGCCAGTTGCGGATTTAGGTTTAATGGAAGCAGTGAAAAGAATAAAAAAACTCAAAGAGAGGCCTTCAGAAGAAGATATGGAAAAAATTTCTCAAATTTGGAGGCCTTATAGAAGTACTGTAGCTAATGTGTTATGGGCATCTTATGACTAAATTTTAAAATAAATAAAATCTCTATAGACTGGATAAATGTTTAAAACCTATCGAAACTTAAAAAGCTTGCATAGCCTTTATGAGCAGAACTTTGTTTTGATAAATAAACTCTCTGGCGAGCTTGATAAACATAATAAATTCTCTTTTCAAGTTGGAAATCTTGAAATCAAAAGCAAGGTAAGCATTTCAAAGAAAGAGCTATCAAAATTTACAGACGAATTAAAATTTCAAATCAAAGATGCTACCGGAATAAAAGACATTGTTATCAAATGCAGAATTTACAAGGAAGCTAAAATGATGGAAGTGATTGAATTTCAAAATTTTCATAAAGATTTGTTGTCTATTTTTAAATTAAAAAAAATGAATTTCGAAAAGGACGAACGTCTTCAGTGGAATCTTTTTATGAATCAATTTTTGAATTATTCTATTCTTCATGGAAGAGCAATTGAAGATTATTTACCTTCACGGGTTCAATAGTTCAGCAGAATCAAAAAAGTCAAAAATTTTAGATTCTCACTTAGAAAAAGAAAAACTAATTAATCTAGAATCTCCTAACTTAAATAACTCTCCTAAAAAAGCAATCTTTCAAATAGAAAAAATAATTAGAGAAAGTTCAAGTAGGGTTTGTTTAGTAGGAAGTTCTCTCGGGGGGCTTTATGCAACTTTTGTTGCAGATAAATACAATCTTAAATCAGTGACCATAAATCCAGTTGTGACAAATCACATCTCTGGAATGAGAGATCTAGTGGGTTCACATAAAAACTTTCACTCGGGCGAAGAATATGAATTTAGATTAAAAGACTACTTTGATTTACAAAAATTAGGATTAGAAAAACTTAAGAGCCCTTTAAATCACTTCTGTTTAATTAAGATGTCTGATGAAGTTTTGGATCACAATGTAACTTTCGCGTTTTTTTCAAAATCTTATGTGCTAAGTGAAAAAGGAGGAAATCATAGTTATGATGACTTTTTTGAAAAAATTCCTTTGATTTTAGACTATTTGTACTAAAATAGTGCAAAATAAGCTCTAAATAAAGACAAAAAATGCACTATTTTATAGCAATTAGTTTGTTAATATTTTCGTCTAATTTTATTTATACGGAGAATATAATGTCAGATTTTAAAACGTACGAATATATTTGGCTAGACGGATACACTCCCGAAGCAAATATGCGAAGTAAAGTAAAAGCTACTGATGAGGATACAGCACCAGACTGGTCTTTTGATGGTTCATCAACACTACAAGCAGAAGGAGGAAGCTCAGATTGTCTTCTCTTGCCTGTGCAAACTTACGAAAACCCCAATGGGCATGACTTAGTTATGACTCAGGTACAGGCAGCGGATCATACTACTCACCCTTCAAACTTTAGAGCTGCAGCTGCAGAAGTTGTTACAGATGAATGGTGGTTTGGATTCGAACAAGAATTTTTCTTCACAGATGCAAAGACAGGAGAACCACTTGGTTGGGAAGATGGAACCCCCAGAGAACAAGGTGAGTATTACTGTGGTGTAGGAGCTAGTAATGTTGTGGGCAGAGAAATTTCAGACGCTCATTTACATGCTTGTCTTGATCTTGGAATTACTCTAACAGGAACAAATGCTGAAGTTGCCTTAGGACAATGGGAGTACCAGTGTTTTGGAAAAGGTATTAAAGCTGCTGATGACCTTTGGATAAGCAGATATCTTTTGTTCAAAATTGCCGAAGAATTTGGTGTCGGTGTGAATATTCATCCAAAGCCTAAGACTGGAGACTGGAATGGTTCAGGTATGCACACAAACTTTTCTAATGAAGAAATGAGATCAAAGGGTTCAAAAGAATTATTTGAAGGAATGTGTGAAAAACTTGGTAAGGTTCACGAAGAAGGAATAGCTTCATATGGTTCAGATAATGATATGAGGTTAACAGGATTACACGAAACTCAAAAAATCTCAGAATTTTCATATGGTGTAAGTGATAGAGGAGCTAGTATAAGAATTCCAGTTTATACGGTTGAACATGACTGGAATGGATATCTAGAAGATAGAAGACCTGCTTCAAATGCAGATCCATATAAAATTTTGGCTCACATTGTAGGTACTCTTACTAAGTAAGTCCCAAAAGTGTAAAGATGTATGAGACCAAAGGATTAACTCTTTCAAAAGAAGTTAAGAGTTTATTCCTAGGTCTCAACATTTCTTGTTCCATAAATTTAAATTTAATGGTTTTCAGAGATGATTTTTTTTGAAAATATCTTAGATGAGTTATCAGCAAAAATTCTTGTTACTGACGATAACTTGGATGTCCTATTTCTTAACAAATCAGCTGAAGACTATCTGTGTGCTACTCTTGAGGAATCAAAAGGAGAAAACATAGACAAAGTTTTTAAAGAAAAAATTAGTAATGAGTTGGAACTTCAAGAGATTTTAGAGAATAAAAAGTCCCTAAAACGTCACATTACAACAATTTTTTTAAAAGACAATCTTCAAAAAAAAGCTTCTTTCACTGCTTCCTATTTTGCTAATGAAGAATTCAAAGGAATTATTTTTGAATTTTTTGATAATTCTAAGCCGGAATCTATAGCTGATAAAATGAAGAAAAGAACTGCAGCATCGGTAACTCAAGCCTTCTCAAGGGGACTTGCGCACGAAATCAAAAATCCATTGAGCGGTATTCGTGGTGCAGCTCAGTTACTGGCTCAAAAAATTGAAGATCCAAAGAAAAATAAATTAGCAAATATTATTCTCAAGGAGTCTGACAGACTTGCAGGCATCGTAAATAAGGTTTCTGATAATGGTTTTAAGTTAGAACAGACTTTTCAAAACATTCATACCATCCTGGAAAAAATTCCCGCTTTTGTAAAAAACATTGAAAATCAAAGGGTCCAAATTGTTAAGGATTATGATCCTAGTTTGCCTCTAATTGAAATCGATAATGCTCTTATTTCTCAAGTATTTTTTAACTTAGCGACCAATTCTATTGAAGCGTTTAAAAAAAATAATTCTTCAGGAAAAATTACTATAAGAAGTAGAGTTGCTTATGAAGTCTTCATTAACAACAAAAAATATAATACCGCCTGCCAAGTAGAATTTATTGATAATGGTCCGGGCATTCCAGATGACATTATTGATTCTGTTTTCTTCCCTTTAGTTTCATCAAAAGAAATTGCCTCAGGATTAGGCTTATCCATTGTTAAAGGAATTATCAATCAGCACCATGGATCTATTGATTGTTCTAGTGATGACACAGGAACAACATTCACAATTCTTTTGCCTATTTCAGAAACAAACTTTGAAAAGACAAAAGTAAGCGAAGGGATAAATGGCTAAAAATAAAAAAATCTGGATTGCCGATGATGATGAATCAATAAGATTTGTTCTAGAATCGGGTTTATCAGAAGCTGGTTTTAACGTTTCGACTTTTGAAGACGGTAACGAAGTTGTCAATAAGTTAGATATCGAATCACCTCACCTATTGCTTACCGATCTAAAAATGCCGGGTAGAGATGGAATGGATTTATTAGAAACTTTTCGTAATGAGCATCAAAAGATTCCCATCATTATTATGACCGCGCATTCTGATCTAGATACTACTGTAGAAGCTTTTGAAGCAGGAGCTTGGGATTACATAGCCAAACCTTTCGATTTAAATACAGCAATAGAAAAAATTAATAAGGCTATTTCTGAAAAGAAAAATGTTCAAAAGAAACTTACAGAAAAAGAAGAGATAAGCCTCAGGGCAGGAAAGATTCTTGGAAAGTCACCTGCTATGCAAGATCTGTTTAATTCTATAGGGAAATTGTCTCACTCTGACAGCACAGTATTATTGGTTGGTGAATCAGGAACCGGAAAAGAATTAGTTTCTCAAGCAATCTTTGAGCACTCAGATAGATCTAATAAAAAACTAATTTCGCTTAATGTAGCTGATATTCCTGTTGAGCTATTAGAGTCTGAATTATTTGGTCACGAAAAAGGAGCATTCAAAGGTGCCGGTGATCAGAGGATAGGTAGATTCGAGCAAGCTGATAAGGGAACTTTGTTTTTAGACGAAGTTGGAGATATGCCTCTAGAAACTCAAACTAGATTAATAAGAGTTTTATCAAGTGGTGAATTTTATAGAATCGGGGGAAATAGCCCTATTAAAGTTGATGTTAGGATTATTGCTGCTACAAACCAAAATCTAGAAGAAAAAGTTAGAAATGGATCATTTCGAGAAGATCTTTATCACAGACTTAATGTCATCAAAATAAATTTGCCTCCTTTAAGAGATAGAAAAGAAGACATTCTTTTGTTAACCAGTTATTTTTTGAAGAAGTTTTCTGAAGAAGCAAAAATCAAAGTCAAGGTTCTCAGCAAAGAAGTTGAAGAGTTATTTGAAAATTTAATCTGGCCTGGAAATGTTTTGCAGTTACAAAATGTTTGCCAGTCACTAACTTTATTATCCTCTGGTCAAGAGATTTCAATAAGCGATATTCCTAAAGACCTTTCTTTGCAGCGTAAGGGGCCAGAAATGAGTTGGAGCGACATGCTCGAATCATGGGCATCAAAAAAACTTCTTAAGGGTGACGATCATATTCTGAATAGCGCTACCCCGATATTTGAAGGAACTATGATTAAAGCAGCGCTGAAAGTGACAAAAGGTAAAAAAAGTGAAGCAGCTAAGCTATTGGGCTGGGGAAGAAATACTCTAGCTCGAAAGATTACTGAACTCGACCTTTAATTTACCAAAGGTAATTTTTCCGAAACCCAATTATTTATTCCGCCCTTTAGAACGAAAACACTTATTTCTTCTTTTTTTAGATCTGAAGCCATGCGAGATGAATTTGTCCCATTCTGACAAACTAGTATTACTGGTTTACCATCAGCTTTCGCTATTTCCTTCTTACAAACCTCTAAATCAGGACCGACGTGCCTTGCCTGACTAATTTTTCCTTCATCGAATTCTTTTTGAGACCTAATATCAATAACGAGAGCATTTTTTTTATTGATCAAAACAACTCCCTTATGAGGTTCTAAATTTATTGCTTTTGAAATCCTATCCAACAAGTAAAGAGCAAGTAATGAAAAGATCAAAGGAATAACAATAAACCAATTGTCGATTAAAAATTCAATAAAATATGGCATAAGCGCGATATGATAAACGTAAAACTGATTTGACACTATGAATTCGGAAGAAAATTTTTCTCACTTAGTCCTTGTAAGACATGGACAAAGTGAATGGAATGCAAAGAATCTCTTTACAGGCTGGAAAAATCCGGGTCTTACCGAAAAAGGTTTGGAAGAGGCAAAAATCACGGGAGAAAAAATAAAAGAACAAAACATTATTTTTGATATCCACTTTACCTCTGAACTTAAAAGGGCTCAGTTAACTGGAGAAATAATTCTTTCTGAAATAAAACAAGAATCTCTAGAGACAATAAAAAATATCGCTTTAAATGAAAGAGACTACGGTGAATTGTCTGGGCTTAATAAAGATGAATCCAGAGAAAAATGGGGAGAGGAACAGATTCACATTTGGAGAAGATCTTTTGATCAACCTCCACCAGGTGGAGAGAGTTTAAAAGATACTGCTGATAGAGTTATTCCGTATTTTGAGAAAATTATAGAGCCCGTTCTAAATGAAAAGAAGAATGTACTGATATGTGCTCATGGAAACTCTCTTAGAGCGCTTGTAATGCATATAGAAAAAATATCACCTGAAGAGATTGTTAAAATAGAAATAGCTACGGGTGAACCTATTTTTTATAAATTTCAGAATAAAAAATTTTTCAGAACTTAGAGTCTTACCTCAAAACCTTCAGTTTGCAAAGCTTGTTTAACTCTTTTAATAGAAATTTCCTCGTAATGAAAAATACTAGCTGCAAGTAAAGCGTCAGCTTTTCCAAGCTTTACCGCATCAACTAAATGAGAAAGTTCCCCAGCTCCACCAGATGCGATAACAGGAATCGATAAATTGTTGGAAAGCTCCAAATACAAGTCATTATCAAAACCGCTTTTAGTCCCGTCTTTGTCCATAGAGGTCATGAGAATTTCTCCCGCACCTAAATCCTGCCCTTTTTTTGCCCACTCAATAGCATCTAATTCGGTTTTGTTTTTTCCACCGTGAGTAAAGACGTTCCAGATTTCCCCATCTTGTTTGGCATCTATTGCTAAAACAATACATTGAGCTCCATACTCTTTGGAAGCCTCCGCTATAAGATCAGGGTTTAAAATAGCACTTGTATTAATAGAAACTTTATCAGCCCCTGATTTTAGAAGCATATCAATATCTTTAAGAGATTTTATTCCACCTCCTACAGTAAATGGGATGAAGACTTGTGAGGCTATTGATTTAACAGTCTTAATTGTGGTGGATCGTTCCTCAAAAGACGCGTCGATATCCAACATGCATATCTCATCGGCACCTTCAGCATCGTATCTTTTTGCAGCTTCTGCTGGATCTCCAGCGTCAACAATATCCTTAAAATTAATACCTTTAACTACTCTTCCCCCTCTGACATCTAAACAAGGGATAATTCGAACTGCTAAACTCATTTTTTAAAACATCTTTAAGGCTTCTTTGAAGTTTATTTTATTTTCATAAAGCGAAACACCGCAGATAGCCGCAATAACGTTGGGAATTTTTGAAAGATTTATTAAATCGTTTATGTCTTTTACTCCTCCCGAAGCTATGACAGGAAAAGGAGATAATTTTGCAACTTCAGATGTTTCTTCTAAATTTGGCCCTGAGAGCATACCGTCTTTGTTGATGTCTGTATAAATAATTGATTTGATAGGCAGATCTTTATAAGAACTGATTAAGTCTGAGGCTGATAATTTTGAAGCTTCTGTCCATGCTTCTGCAGCTAGAAAACCATTTATTGCATCGATACCTAGAATAATTTTGTGTGGAAAGGTTGTGCAGGCTTTCGTGAATAGTTCTTTATCCTTTATTGCAATACTTCCTAAGATTACATTATCAACACCAGATGAAAAGATTAAATCTAGATTTTCCAGATCTCTTACTCCTCCTCCAAGTTGAAGATTTACGTCTGGGAATTTTTCTTTAATATCTAAAACGTATTGTAAGTTTTCAGGTTTGCCTGACTTAGCACCATCTAAATCAACTAAATGCAGTCTTTTTGTTCCTTCTTTTATCCAATGAGCTGCTGCATCGACGGGTTTTTCAAAATAAACTTTAGTTGAGGACAAGTCTCCTTTTTGCAAACGAACACATTTTCCACTTTGAATATCAATTGCAGGAATTGGCAGCATTTAAATTTTCCAATTGATAAAATTTTCTAAAAATTTGAGACCTATCTCTCCACTTTTTTCCGGATGAAATTGAGTAGCAAAAATGTTTTCAGTGGCTAAAGACGAAACAAACTCTTCTCCATAGTGTGTGGTGGTGATACTGGTTTCTGTGTTTAAAGCCACAAAAGAATGAACAAAATAAAAAAACTGTTTATCTTCTATTCCTGAAAATAATTCGTGTTTTTTTTCAATCTTTACATTATTCCAACCCATGTGAGGTATTTTTAGATTTTCTTTATTTATGTCTTTTATTTTAGTGATGCTTCTATTAATTAAACCTAAACCTTTCTCTTTGCTTTCTTCGCTTGAATCAAAGAGGATTTGAAGGCCTAAACAAATACCAAGAAAAGGTTTTGATTTAATTGCATCCGATAAAGGATCAATCATTTCTGTTTCATTTAATTTTTTTATGCAAGATCCCATAGAACCTTGCCCAGGAAAAACAAGCTTATCGATACTTTTAAATTTATCAGGAGTATCGACAATTGAAACTTTTGAACCAAGTGATTGAAGAGCTCTAGCTACTGAATGTATGTTGCTGGCTCCATAATCAACTACTCCAAGGTACATTAATTTATAGCAACCCTTTAGTGGAAGGAAGAACATCTCCTTTAGAAGGATCTACCATACATGCTGTTTTGAGAGCTAAAGCAAATGCTTTGAATATAGTTTCAGCTTGGTGGTGTGCATTTTCACCCTTGAGGTTATCAATGTGAACAGTTGCAAGAGCTTTGTTGACAAAACCATGGAAAAATTCTTTTAACAAACTCAAATCAAAATCGTTAATCGATTCTTTTGTGAAATTTACATTCCAACTTAACCCTGGTCTTCCTGAGAAATCTACAACAACCCTTGATAAAGCCTCATCCAAAGGAGCATATGCAGAACCAAATCTGAAAATACCTTTTTTATCGCCTAGAGCATTATTGAATGCTTCTCCAAGGCTAATGCCTACGTCTTCTACTGTGTGGTGAGCATCCACCTCTAAGTCTCCTTTTGCATCTAAATCGATATCAAATCCGCCATGTTTGGATAGCTGATCAATCATGTGAACAAAAAAAGGTAGATCTGCTTTTAGATTGCTTTCTCCTTTACCATCTAAAGCTAGAGAAAGTTTGATTTGAGTCTCTTTGGTATTTCTTTCTAATTCAGCTTTTCGCATCGTAATCCTCTTTCAAAAAGACATTATAGCGGACAGAAATCAGTAAAATAATAAACATGAATCAATTTTCAAAAAAAATTATTGATTGGCAAAAGAACCAAGGAAGAAATAATCTTCCTTGGCAAAAAAAAAGTGCTTATGAGGTTTGGATTTCTGAAATTATGCTTCAACAGACACAAGTTGAAACTGTAATCCCGTACTACAAGGCATTCATAAAAACCTTTCCTCAAATAAAAACTTTGGCTGAAAGCTCTGAAGAACAAGTAATGAGTTTGTGGAGTGGCCTGGGCTATTACTCTAGAGCAAGAAATATTCATAAAACTGCAAAAATAATCTTGAATGAATACAAAGGAAAATTCCCTCAAGATTTTAAAAATTTAGTTGAACTGCCGGGTATCGGTCCCTCTACAGCAGGAGCAATACTTTCCCTTGCATTTGAGTTACCTGGAGTAATTTTAGATGGGAACGTAAAAAGAGTGATTGCTAGGTTTAAAGGCATTACTAATCCAATAGATAATAATGAGACTCAAAAAGAAGTAAAAAGTTTTGCTGAAGGATTTTTACCAAAAGATTCATTTCGAGAATATTCTCAAGGAATAATGGATTTAGGTTCCTTGTTGTGTAAGCCAAAAAATCCTATATGTAATAGTTGTCCCGTAAATAAAAATTGTCAGGCTTTAAGATTAGGCATTCAAGAAAAAATTCCGTTAAAAAAAACTTCCAAACCGAAAAAAGAAAAAAAGATTGATTGGTTATTGATATCTTCGAAAAACAAAATTTTGCTAAAGCGAAATGATAGCAAAGGCATCTGGAAAAATTTGTGGCTTTTTCCTGATAAAGATATTTTGAGTAAAGACAATATCTTACTTCTTGAAAAAAAAGAATTACTTCCTGAAATTATTCATAATTTATCTCATCGAAAACTAAATATCTCAACGGTCAAATACCAAATAAAAAACAAAGACAGATTAAAGATAAACAGATCCAACTCAGTTTGGGTAAGCAAAGCAGATTCAGTTAAAATGGGGATGCCCAAACCCATTAAAGAGATAATAAAAAATTATTTATGAAAACTGTTTTTTGTAGAAAATATCAAAAGGATTTACCTAGGATGGATAGAGCCCCTTTTCCTGGAGAAAAAGGAGAAGAGATTTTTTCAAGCGTTTCCAAGCAAGCTTGGATGGAATGGCTTCAACAACAAACAATGCTTGTTAATGAAAAGCAGTTAGATTTATCAAAAAAGGAGTCCAGAGATTATCTCAGTCAGCAACTCGAAAACTTTTTAAATAATGAATCTTTTGATAAGGCTGAGGGTTTTGTCCCTTTGGATAAATAACTTTATTAGCTTGCTAAATATCTATAGAATTTGATTTTCTTTTTGCCCAGATAGCTCAGTCGGTAGAGCAAAGGACTGAAAATCCTTGTGTCGGTGGTTCGATTCCACCTCTGGGCACCATCAAAAATAATACTTTATGCTTTTGCCTTGAGTAAATAAAAAGTAATTCCTGCAGCAATAAACTCAAAAATCATAAAGAATACAAAAATCGTATCTGGCATTCCATCTAGAATTAAACTGAGAGCTCTCCCAAGTCCAATCCCAAGCATGAAGACAAACATGCACCATAAAGCTGGGACTGTTAGACTTTTGTTAAAAGCTCCAAAAACCCACAACAACACACAACCAATATATAGACCCATTACGGCTCTAAAGATATTGGATAAATTATTATCTGCAACTTCAATTCCGTAAAGAACTGGTAGAAACTCTTTTGGATTTAATCCGTATCCCAAAGCAGCTGGAAATACTCCGATAGAAATGAATAATAAAAAATAGGATTCTTTGGTCATGATTACCTTCTTAAATTTGATTTTTAAAAATTACTATAATTTTCTAATTAATGATAAAACTTTTCTGCAATCTGTGCGCGTCCTTGTGTAATATTTGTCCATGTCTGAAAAATTACTTTTAGAAGGTTTAAAGGTTATTGATGCGGGAAGTTTTATTGCAGGGCCGGTATCAACCACAATCCTTTCTGATTTCGGTGCAGAAGTCATCAAGATCGAACCGCCAAAAATAGGAGATAGCCTAAGACATTTAATTAGTCGAACAAAAAGAGTCAACCCTGTTTCCGATAAGGACTATTGTTGGCATTTAACCTCAAGAAATAAAAAAAGCTTGGCCTTAAATCTAGGCGACCCAAAAGGACAAAAGATTTTGCAAGAACTGGTAAAGGTTTCTGATGTATTTGTAACCAATATGCCTCAAAGAATAAGGGATAAATTGAAAATTAATGCCTCAGACTTACTCCCTTTGAACGAGAGACTGATTTATGGGTCTTTGACAGGCTATGGTGAAGAAGGTCCAGACTCACATAGAACAGCCTTTGATACGATGGCTTGGTGGGCAAGAAGTGGTTTGATGGATATCGTAAGACCGTCAGATAATTCTACTCCAGGGATGCCGCCTATAGGCATGGGCGATCAGCCTACTGGAGTGTCTTTATTTGCGAGTATCATGACAGCTCTTTATAGAAGAGAGAAAACAGGCAAAGGTGGCGAGGTAAATACTTCTTTGATGGCCAATGGTGCCTGGTCAAACGGATCTTTCATTCAAGCAGCCCTTTTTGACGCTGATTTTCCAGAAAGAAAGACTGAAGTTACTCCTCACCCTTTTGGGGGACGTTATGAAACTAAAGATGGCAGATATCTTTTGTTAGCAATCATTGATGCAGCTAAAGAATGGCCAAAATTATTAAAAGCTCTCGATATGGAATATTTAAATAGTGATGAAAGATTTTCAACCTTTCAAAAAATGAACGAAAATCATCAGGAGCTTTACAAGGAACTTGAGAAAGTCTTTATGCAATACGACTTGAGTAAAATAGTTGAAAAATTAAGATTCTCTGAAGTGACTTTTGGAATTCTTAGTAAATCTACGGATCATATAAAAGATGAACAATTTCTAAAAAGTGAGGTATTGGTTAACTTTTCAAAGGAAAGTTTTGAAACAGAAAACTTAACCGTTAATAGTCCAGTATTTCTTAAAGATGAGCCTAAGAAAACCCCCTCAAGAGGTCCTGACTTAGGAGAGCATTCCAAAGAAATTCTTTCTGGCATTGGTATAGATTCAAACGAACTGGACAAGCTTAAAGAAGAAGGGATTATAGATTTTTAGAAACTAGAGAAAGAATTTTTAAAAAAAACTAGAATATAATATTTAAAACAGGGGAAATCATGAGAACAATAGAAAATCTATTAGAGGGCTTAATTTATGCCAGTAGATGGCTTTTAGCGCCCATTTATATGATTTTGTGTCTTTGCTTGGCACTGATCGCCATAACTACAATTCAACACTTCATTCAATATGCTCCAGGTTTAATGAGCATGAAGTTAAAAGAAGTACTTTTGTTCGTTCTGCAAGTGGTGGATCTAGCTTTAATCGCTAACCTTGTTGTGATGATTATTTTTTCTGGTTACGAAAACTTTATTTCTAAAATTGATGTAGCAAAGGATGATCGAGATAGACCAGATTGGATGGGATCAGTTGATTTTAGTGATCTAAAAATTAAACTGGTTGCCTCAATTTTGGCTATATCAGGTATTGGACTGCTTGAAACCTTTCTCAAAATAGCTGGATCGGGCGATGTTGCAGTGAGCGAAGTTGAGATTAAGTGGATGGTTATCATTCACATCATTTTTATAATCTCTGGATTGCTTTTAGCGATGATGGATTATGTAGCTCACCGAAGTAGCAAACATTAAATATTCATAAATATCTCTTTGCTAAAAGCCAAAACAGGAAAGGTATTACCGCAATACCTATAAATGCTATTGAGGCTGATTGACTAGTAAGAGCTGCTGTTCCAATGAAGGCGTAAACTACTGCAATCAATAAATTACTCACAATCATTATGGTTAGAAAATTACTCCATTTCATGCCGGCTAAACCAGCAGCCACAGTAGAAATTTCCGCTAAAGCTGGGGCAGGTCTTGCAATCAATAAAATACTGATGCCAAATTTTTTGGCCACCTCTTCTGATCTTTCTAAATCCTTTTGACTGAGTATTTTTTTTGCTAAGGGTTTGGCAGCATACTTTCCTACTGCAAAGCCGATTATCGAACCCAAAGTAAGTCCTATCCATATGACAGGTATGGATAAATAAAATCCCAGAATAGCGCCAGCAAAAGTGTTGGTAACGCCATTTGGAATTGGTAAAAAAACATCTGCTGCCAATGCGAAGATAACCAAAATGGAGTTTAAAAATTGGTTGTTTCCACTCCATTCAATAAATTGATTTGTTAAGTCAGCTATCGATGACTCTAGTAATGACAAGGGTAATATGATTGAGGTCAAAACAATTATGACAAAACCCAGAATCTTTAAGAAAGTAAAGATATTCATTACATTTACATTTTATATGTTTGTCTAATAGGAAAAAATTTAATTAAAGACTTTTATGAATATTAAAATATGGCAGTTATACTGTCATTTCCGATGTTTAAAAATTTATTTTTTTTCTTATTTGTGATTAATTTTTTTATTTCTTGTTCTGAATTAGAGAGAAAAACAGAAAAAGAATTAGCTCAAGAAAAATTCGGAGATGTCCCTTTAGTCGAATACAAGCCTAGTCCCAATCCAGATAAAAATGCGTATTTTGGCGACTTGCATGTTCATACAGAAAATTCTTTTGATGCCTATGCCTTTGGAACTACCGCTTCTCCTTCTGATGCCTATAAATACGCTAAAGGTGGAGCAATAAAACACCCTACGGGTTATCAAGTCCAGTTATCAAGGCCTTTGGATTTTTATGCTGTTACCGACCATGGTGTATTTCTGGGCTTGATGAAAGAAGCAGCTGACCCAAATAGTGAAATTGGACAATATGAACTTACTAAGCCTCTGCACAATCTCAATGAAAACGTAAGTAACAGTATTATCTCAATTATAAGACGAGCAAATCTTTTTAGGCCATTTGCCCAAGAATTAGCAAATAACATTCAAGATGGAACTGTAGACATAAAACTCTTAGAGAAAGTCAGTAGTGACATTTGGCTCAAAACCATTGAAGCTGCAGATCAAGCTTACGTTCCAGGTACTTTCACAACCTTTGCTGCCTATGAATATTCTTCATCAGTTGAGATTTACGATACTTATTTGCACAGAAATGTAATTTTTAAAGACACAAAAAACTTACCCAAAAGAATTTTTACTAGAGCTGACAGTTTAAATCCAGAAGACCTTTGGAAATGGATGGATGGACTTAGACGCAAAGGAGTAGAGAGTTTAGCAATTCCTCATAATTCAAATATTTCTGGTGGTGCTGCATTTAAAATGACTTACTATGACGGCAAACTCATAGATGAAGCATACGCTTCACAAAGGATAAGAAACGAGCCTTTAGTTGAAGTTACTCAAGCAAAAGGTTCTTCCGAAACACATCCTTTGCTGTCAAAAAATGATGAATGGGCAGCATTTGAAATACCAGTAGAAAGGCAAGCTAAGGTTTTAGAAAATGCTGAGGGGAGCTACGTTCGTAACGCATACTTAAGGGGTCTGACTCTAGCTGAACAAGGCTTAACAAACCCTTACAAATTTGGCCTTGCAGGCGCAAGTGATACTCACGTTGCTGCTGGTTCCTATACTGAAGAAGCTTTCTTTTCAAAAATAGGTTTGCTTGACGGAACTCCAGAATTAAGAGGTTCAGTCCCTTTCAATTGGGCCATTGCCAAAGCTGCTAAAATCTTTAGACCAGAATCTTTCGCTGAAATTAATGGTAAAGATTACATGGCTGTAACAGACAGATTGATTGGCTTCTCAGCTTCTGGACTTACTGGAGTTTGGGCGGAAGAAAATACTCGTGAGGAAATTTATGACGCCTTTAGAAGGAAAGAAACCTTCGCTACAAGTGGTCCAAGAATAAAAGTACGTTTTTTTTCAGGATATGATTTCGAAGATTTGGGTATTAACGACTTGGATCTTGTTAAAAAAGCTTACAAGGGTAATTTATCAATGGGTTCCACCATTAGTATAGAAAAAGAGAAGGAACCAAAATTTTTGGTATGGGCCTCTGCAGACCCAATGGGTGCGCCGCTTCAAAGAATTCAAATTATTAAAGGTTGGTTAGAAAACGGAGAGCATCAAGAAATAGTATATGACGTTGTGTGCTCAGATGGATTAATTGTCAATACATCCACACATCGTTGTCCTGACAATGGTGCTAGAGTTGATATTGAAAGCTGTTCTGTAAGTAAAAATTCTGGAGCCTCAGAGTTGAAGTCTTTTTGGTTGGATCCTGATTTCTTGATGGATCAAAGAGCTTTTTATTACGTTAGAGTTCTGGAGAATCCAGTTTGTCGATGGTCAACTTGGGACTCGATCAGAGAAGGAGTTGAGCCGAGATCTGATATTCCAGCAACCATACAAGAAAGGGCTTGGACTTCACCAATTTGGTTTGAACCAGCCAAATCTTGAAATATTTGTTTCTCTGTTAGAAAATTCTTCCACTGCTTATGAAATCTTTTTTTTCAAAATTTAAAAATCTTTTACTAATAGGGGCTTACAAAACCCTAGTAATTTTTGAAAGACTTACAAATAAAGGAATAGCTTTGGATTTCATTTCAAAAGATTACATCGACAATCCTTATAAGACTTATAACTCGATGAGATCCCACAAACCCATTTTGTTTTCTCAGACAACAAGATTGCATTGGGTTACAAAAATGGAGTTTGCACAAGAAATGCTAAGGGATAAAAGATTTAGTGTGGACGATCGAAAATACCCCATTGCAGAAAAGAGGAGAAAAGAATTTAAAAAAGCTGGCAGAGAAATCATGTTAGAACAATTTGAGAATCCCAGTATGTTAAAGCTTGATCCTCCTGATCATTCTCGAATAAGAAAGCTTGTTCAATATGGCTTTACTAACAGATATATAACCTCCCTTGAGCCAGAAATTAAAAAAATAGTTGAAGATTGTCTCGATAAGATTCATAACCAAGATTCTTTTGACTTAATAGAAGATTTGGCAAAACCCCTGCCAGCAATTGTAATTGCAAAGATGATGGGCTTACCCAATGAAGACCTTGATCAATTTCAAGCTTGGTCGGAAGACCTATTGGTTGGTGTGGGTGGAATAGGTACTTCAAGAGAAGATATAAAAAAATCAGGCGATGCTTATGAAGCCCTTATAAGGTATTTCGAGGAAATCATTTTGAGTCGCAAAACTTCACCAGGCGATGACTTTATTGGAAAATTGATTTTAGCAGAGGAATCCGGAGATAAGCTTAATGTCAAAGAAATGTATGGAACTTGTTTGCTTCTGCTGATCGCAGGTCATGAGACAACCACAAGGTTAATAGGTAATGGGATGTTCACTCTTTTTAATCACCAAGATCAAATGTCCCTTCTCCAAAATAACTATGAATTAATTCCCAACGCTATTGAAGAAATGTTGAGATATGAACCACCAGTCCATGCAACTGTAAGGTTTGCAGAAAGTGAAATGGTTTATGATGGAAAAAAATACAAGAGAGGTACTCCTTTTGCAGTAAGTATAGCTGGTGCAAACAGAGACCCTGAGGCAAACGAAAACCCTAATGAATTTGATATTACCAGAGAGGATATCAAACATATTTCTTTTGGTTATGGTCCTCACATGTGCATCGGCGCAAGTCTTGCAAGGATTGAATCAAGAATTGCTTTTGAGTGTCTTTTTGAAAGATTCAAAAATTTAGAGCTGGAGGATAAAAATCCAGTCTGGGGAAGAAACTTAATTTTTAGAGGTTTTGATAATCTCAAATTGAAAGCAAGTTAAAAAAGGCGCCACAAGGGCGCCTCTTTTTTTGTGCTTTGTGAGATTTAGAATCTGTGTATGACTTCTAGTCCAGCTCTTAGGCCATCATAGTATTTAATTCTAGCTCCTCCACCCTGACTTCCAGGATAAATAAGTGTAAATCCAATATCGTCATCTACATCTAAACAGTTAGTACAGAAACCTCTTAAGGTTGTGCCATTATTAAACTCAATAGCTGTTGAGAAATTCAAACGAGCAATTTCATCCAATAATGTAAGACCTGGAACGCGTTCATCTGCATTACCAACATTTGTTTTGTGCGAGTAACTTGTGCTAATCACTACATCACCAATTCTAGTTGGCTGGACATGTTCAACAGACAAGACCATTGCATTGTCTGGAGTCCAAGGCATCTTACCCCCTGCTCTGCTGTAGGCTCCAGGAGTACCAGTTTTACAAGTTGTAAAAGTTCCATGTACTTCAGACCAATTTCTTGAGTCATCACAATAATTGTCATAAGAAGCATCAATGTATGAATAATTAAAATTAATTATTGTTTGATCAGCTACTCTAGCTCTTAAATTTAAGTCCAAGCCGTTGATAGTAGATTCAGCAGCATTTCTGGTTAATCCTACTGGTAATCCATTGATTACAGAAACTTTAATAACTTGTTTGTCAGACCAATCGTAAGTATATCCAACTGCACTTAAGCTCAGTGAATCGTTAAGAAAAGAACCTTTGTAACCAATTTCATGCATTTCAAGCTCTTCTGGATCAAATCCTTGCCTAGCAGTAGGTTCAAAGTAATTTGCAAACTGCCATCCACCTGCTTTAAATCCAGTTGCATACGTATACCAAACCAAACTTCTTTCGTTAGGTTTAAAATCAATAGTCATCTTAGGATCAGTTGAAGTCCAAGACTTTTCTTGTTTTATGGTAAAAAGTTGTGATGCATCTGCAATTGGAGCTATTCCAACCCCTTGAGCATTGGCAATTATTTCAAAATTATTGTTACATTCTGTAGTTCCAATTAGGGCAGCATTTGCAGCTCCCCAAGCTTCAGAACCTATTGTATTAGTATTATCAAAAGTACAAGTTGCATTCCAAGTAGGTGCACTTGCTAGTTCTGGTGCAGCAGCGACGGCTCCGGCAATGATAGCAGCATGAGCTGCATATTGATCTTGAGTATACAATGTAGCGTCAACACCGGGAACAAAATCAGCACACCCTTCAGTTCCGTCATTATTTACGGTAGTAGGAGCACATCCAGGCAAAATCAAATTATGCGGAATTCCAGTGGAATTTGAAAAGGTTTGATATCTCATTCCTTTATTATCGTAAGTGTATCTTGCTCCTAGTGTAATACTCCACCTATCAGCCATTGGGACTGTTACTTGACCAAATGCTGCAGAGGACTTGTTATTGATACTTAAATCAAGTTGAGCAGTGCCATAAGTTTCGAGTGTTGTTCCTGTAGCAACATTGTAAGTTGCTACTAAAGGTGCCTTTGTTGGATCTGGAGTATAAGTTGCCAAGCTCTGCAAAACTGGAAGATTAGCTTGTTTAAATAAGCCAGCATCCAAATAAGCTGTAGCAGCTACTGCAGCTTGGTTAAATACACTATCAGGACCTGTTCTAAAAATATCTGAACGATCTCCATAATCCAGGTAAGAATAAATTCCGGCTACCCATTGTATTTCATCTTCAGATTTAGAATTCCATCTTATTTCTAAGCTTGACTGATTAGTTTTTTGAGTACTCCCTTGGACAAAAGATTTAGCTGCTGTTGAGTCAAAATCCTTTAACTCGCCACCATCATTTTGATTTGTCGAAACAAGAACCGTTAAATCATAATCGTCTCTGAACGATTTATAACTTCCTGAGATAAGAGTATCTTCTCTTTCTATGAAAGTATCTTCACTTAAATTTGATGAATAGCGGTCAGCAGAAATTTGCTTCATTGCAAGAGAGTCAATTTGTGCGGCAGCGCCTGCTGCAGCAGGATTTCCTCCACCAGCCGCAAAAGCACCAACATAAGCTGCAGTTTTAGAAAAATCAGTGACGAAAATATCTAATCCTGATGTTGTTGCTGCTAAGCTAGGCTGAATCAAACCTTTTTGTGCAGCTGTACATGTAGTTGAATCTCTTTTGCAAATAATGGCTTCAGATACTGCGGCATGATCCTTTGATTGTGCATTGTCGACAGTGAAAGACCACTCGTGATTTGTTCCTTCACCAAATAAAGAAAATCTGATGTTTTCATTTTTCGTTCCTGTGTCGCCACCGAAGGTATTGTCTTTATGCATACCTTCTTGATCTTGGTAACCTAAAATTATTCTTCCATATAAATCTTGACCTAATTCACCAGAAAGCATGTAACTTAGTTGTTCCTGTCCTCTGTCTCCTGCAGTTACTTTAATTTTTTGTTCAAATTCACTTGTTGGTTTTTTGTAGTAAACACTGATCGCTCCACCAAGAGCGTTTCTTCCGTATAAAGTACCTTGGGGGCCTTTCAAGACCTCAATTCTTTCAAGATCAACTAAACCTGTTAGAATTGATTGATTTCTAGACATGTAGACTTCGTCTACAAAAAAAGCGTTAGAACCTTCAGAACCAATATCGAATTTTGTAGAACCAATACCTCTTAACCAAATATTAGCTCTTCCAGCATCTTCCCCAGACATAAGCATGTCAGGAACCATATTGATTAAGTCATTAGTGTCCCTTAAACCGGCATCTTCAAGCATATCTCCAGAAAATGCTTGTAGTGCGGAAGGCACGTCTAATAAATTCTGTTCTCTCTTTTGAGAGGTAACTACCATCTCTTCAAGAGCAACTTGTGCAAGAGATACAGTAGATGTTATGAACAACGATAAGATCGCTGAAAACTTAAAAAAAGATTTGATCATTTTTCCCCCGAAATTAAAAAGTGACTTAGCGTCTAGTTAATTTTAAAATGGGATTCTATCAAAGAAAATAATTATTTGTGCACTAAAATAGTGCCACACATCAGATGGCATCTACTCTGTCAAAATAACAAAAAATTTATGGGACTTCCCCCAAGAAATTAAATATGATTATATAAATTTCTATTTAGGAGAAAGAAAATGCAACTCAGGTATTTCAATCAACCTCATTTTGAGAATGGATCTTTGAAATTGATATCACAAGTTTTAAAAGATCATGGAATAAGCAAACCGTTAATTTGTACCGACCCAGGATTGGTCGCTATTGGTATGACAGATAAGATTAGAAGTCTTCTTTCAAATGAATTATCCCCTACCTTCTACACTGATACACCGGCTAACCCAACAGAGCAAGCTGTAAACGATGCTTTAGAAATGTATAAAAAGAATGGTTGTGATGGAGTTGTCGGCTTTGGAGGAGGTTCAAGTATGGATCTTGCCAAAACCGTTGCATTGATGGCAAATCACGAGGGCAATGTCGTAGATTATTCGGTCAATGAAGGTGGTACTGGAAAAATTACAGAAACAGTTCCAACAATTGCAATCCCAACGACTTCCGGTACAGGAAGCGAGGTTTCTCTCGGGGCAGTTATTATTATGAACGATGGGAGAAAATTGATTTTGGCAAGCGATCACTTGGTACCAAACGCAGCCATCTGTGATCCCGAATTAACTTTGGGCTTGCCGCCTGTTCTGACAGCTGGTGCAGGTATGGATGCTTTAACTCATTGTATTGAAGCTGTCTTATCTCCACTAGATGATCCTCCAGCAGAGGCAATAGGATTAGATGGAGTTGAAAGGATAATTAGAAAAGAAAGTCTTATCAGGGCATGCGAAGATGGGCAGGATAAGGATGCTAGATGGAATATGATGATGGCATCTACTGAAGGAGCAATGGCGTTTTCTAAAGGGCTGGGCGCTGTACATTCAATGAGTCATGCTGTTGGAGCGGATCAAGAACTAAGATTGCATCATGGGACATTGAATGGTGTGATTTTGCCAACAATCTTGAGATTCAATAAAGATCATGTGGGAGATAAGTATGCAAGAATCTCAAGAGCAATGGGCAAGGACGAATCAACTGACTTAGCAGAAGAAATAGAAAAATTAAATGAAAAGATTGGTCTTCCAAATGGGTTGGCTGCGATGGGAGTCACAGAGGATATGATTCCTAACTTAGTAGCACATTCAATGACTGATCCTAGTAATATGACAACGCCAAGATTACCCTCTCAAGATGAATGGGAAAAACTATTTTTAGAGGCAATGTAATAAATAGGATTTGAATATGGAAAAAGTTTGTTTAGTAATTGGAGCAGGAGCTGGCATTGGTGGAACAGTAGCTAAAAGATTTGCTAAAGAAGGATACCATGCATATTTAGCTCGAAGAACCGACGAAAAAGGACTTAATAAATTAATAAATGAAATTTCTGATACTGGTGGAAAAGCTTCTGGTTCTTTGCTCAATGTGATTGAAGAAAATTCAATTGAAGATCTGGTAAATAAAATAGAATCAGATATTGGCCCGATCGATACAGTCATTTATAACATCGGAGCTCAAATTGGAGATCGTGCTTTAGCAGAAACTAGTTATAAAGCTTTTGAGATGGGATGGCGCATGGCTACATTTGGGTTATTTAGACTTGCTCAAGTTGTGACGCCAAAGATGAAGGAAAGACAAGGAGGAAATATCATTGTTACTTCTGCAACCTCTGCAGTAAGAGGAAATAAAGGTCAACATTCTCATGCAGCAGCAATGGGTGGCAGAAGAATGTTATGCCAATCTTTAAATGCTGAATTTTCTAAAGATGGAATTCATGTTGCTCATGTCATTATTGACGGCGCGGTAGATGCACCAGATACTCTGGGAAAAATGCTAGGTCCTGATTTGTTTGAAAAATTTAAAGAACAAAAAGGGGATGACGGAATGATCTTGCCTGAGAATGTTGCTGAAACCTACCTCTTTCTGGCGCAACAAACAAAATCAACCTGGACACATGAGATAGACATAAGAGCTTTTTCTGACCAAGCTTGGTGGAATCATTAATTTTTTATTGGAGAATTTCATGAGATATCTTTCATTACTTTTACTAATTACCTCTATATCTATTTTTGGCATGCATCATGAAAAACTTGATGTCATAGTTTTTGCAATTGATTTGGAAATTATTGACGGGCAAAAAAAGAGTGCTAGGAACTTTGTTTCAAGAATCACTGACAACGTAAACAACAAAGAACCTCAAACTCTAGTTTATCAATACCATTTTTCAAAAGAAGAAAATAAAGTTTTTCTTTTAGAAATTTATCCAAATAACGAAGCTGCCCTTATTCATATGAACAACTTTCTAGGAAGCAAATGGGAAGCCGAATTTGTTAAAAACTTCGCAATAAGCAATTTCCAAGTTCTGGGAAATGCGAATTCTAAACTTAAGAAATCTTTAGAGCCATTTACTAAAGATTTCCGAAGTAACCTAATAGGTTTCGATAGAGTTGCAGCTCAACTTGGTGAAGAAATTTCTAAGATAAAGTAATTTTTCTAACTCACAAAGTTATTAAGTCGCTCAAAAGCGTTAATAAAATCCTCTTTAAACTCTTGCACAACATCACTTGCCGAGATGCTTTGGTTCATCAAACCAACGCCCTGTCCTACCCAATAAGTTGCAAGATCTTTTGCTCCTTCGTGGCCTCCAGCAGCTAACTTATTAACCTTTTGCAAAGCTGGCTCAGCGACCATTGGTTGCAATGGCATTGGCAATGGTTCTGGAGCACTTTCTGCCTCCCATGCCTGGGTCCATGGAGTGACCAACTGTCTAGAATGTTTTCCTGTTCTACTTCTTGACCTAACCGTTTGACTAGAATTAGCAGCAACCATTTTTTCTTTTATCACTGGCTCTACTTCTGACTCAATTGTAGTTAACCAAACTGAGCCACACCAAGCCCCTGAGGCACCCATAGCCATAGCTGCAGCCATTTGCTTACCAGTTACAATTCCACCCGCAGCCAAGATAGGAACATCGCCATATGGCTGAATAGCTTGGTGAACCTCTGGAATTAAAACCATAGTGGAGACACTTCCACAATGTCCTCCTGCTTCAGTTCCGGATACAACTAAAATATCAACTCCGGCTTTAACTTGGTTGATTGCATGTTCTGCGGTTCCTAATAATGCAGCAACTTTACAGTCGTTATCTTTACCCATTTGAATCATCCAGTCTGGAGGAACGCCGAGTGCATTGGCAATGATTTTAATTGGGTGTTTAAAGGCAACATCTAGAAGAGCCTTTGCTCCATCGGATTGTGTGTTTTGAGCAAAACTCGAACCGCCGGTGTCTATTTCTCTTAATTCTGGAGCATCAATACCATGATTTTCTAAAACATCAGTTCTGAAATCTGCATATTCTTGCGGAATCATTTTTACTAATTTATCAGCATCAAATTTTTCGTCTTTTCCAACCATTTTATTTGGAATTAATACGTCTACTCCATATGGTTTTCCATCAATGTGATCATCGATCCATTTCAGCTCTTTTTCTAATTGTTCTGGAGACATACCGACTGCACCTAAAACTCCACAGCCACCTGCTTTGGAAACTGCTACAACAACATCTCTACAGTGTGTAAATGCTACAAGTGGAAACTCTATGTCTAACATTTCACAAATTCTTGAATTCATCATTTCTATACCTCTTAATTTCTAATGATTAATATCTTCTAAATTTCAATTCAAATCAAGATTTTTGTATTAAAATTTATTGATGCCAAATAAGACTACCATCCCAGCATCTTTCATTGTGATATTGCTGTCTACTCTGATAGCTTTTGCTGCCAATCAAGAGAGTGTTTCTATATCAAACATCCCACTCTTTGGTTTTGTAGTGTTTCTGATTTTTGTAATTCAATGGCTTGTTTTTGTTCCTTCTTTTATTAATAGAACAGAACATTTTTTTGACTTAACAGGCTCGCTTACTTTTATGTCAGCTTCTCTTTTTACTCTTATGGCAATCCCAGAAATTTATTTAAGGGACATCGTGATCACGTTGTTAGTCGTTGTCTGGGCTACCAGACTGGGTTCCTTTTTGTTCTTTCGAGTAAGAAAAGATGGAGGTGATGGAAGATTTGACATCATGAAAACTAAATTTTGGTGGTTTTTAATGACCTGGAATATTCAAGGCATGTGGGTATTTTTGTCTTTAGCAGCAGGACTTGCTGCGATGACTTCGCAAAATAAGATTGAGGCAGATATCTTTTTAGTCTTAGGTGCTTTGATTTGGATTTTGGGTTTCTCTATAGAAGTAATCGCAGATAATCAAAAATCTAAATTTAGATCAAATCCAGAAAATAAAGACAAATTTATTACAACTGGAATTTGGTCCTGGTCTAGGCATCCAAATTATTTTGGAGAAATTCTTTTGTGGATTGGAATTACTGTAATCGCTTTACCGGTTCTTCAGGGCTGGCAGTTTATAACGCTCATCTCTCCTGTCTTTATTATCATCCTTTTGACTCAAATAAGCGGAGTGAGGTTGCTTGAGTTAAGAGGTAGAAAAAAATGGGGAGACGATGAAGAATATAAAAACTATATAAGAAATACTTCGGTTTTAATTCCCTTACCGCCTAAAAAATAATAAAAGGAAAACTAATCTTTAGGCATTCATCAAATTTGATAACTCAATCCCGCAGCTTCTACTCCCGCTATCGCACAAATCTCATCACGATCGGGCAAATCTCCTGAGACGCCAACTGAGCCGATTACATTATCTCCTTTCTTAATCATTATCCCTCCAGGAGATGGCGCTATTTTATTTCCAGATATAGCTCTGGCCGCATTAAAAAAATGAGTTTGTTCAGGTTGAGCGCCGTAGAGATCTCTTATCGCTCTACTAGAAAAACCAATTCCAACACAGCCCCAGGCTTTGGCAAATGCTATATCGGGTCTAATGAGAGCTGAATTATCTTCCATTGCTGAACTTACTAATACTCCTCGAGTATCAAGAACTGCAATCGTTATAGGATTCATATCCTCTTCTCTAGCTTTTTTTAAACAACCTTCAACTACTTTTTGTGCATCTTTAAGGGTAATCATATTTATCTCCTAGATTAAAAAATTATGTTATTTCTCTTCAAACTTATAAGACTTAGACCTTTTAAAGGCCTCTCTTTCAAAAAGCATATCAGTGTATCTTTTAATATTAGGTTTGAATGCTTGATCTATTCCAAGTGATTCTGCAACAACAAAAGCATAGCTCACACAGATATCTGCAATCGTAAAACGATTTGAGCATAAGTATTCTCTGTCATTTAAAGTTGTCTCTAATAATTTACATCTTGAAACAAACCATCTGCTGTAACCTTCTACAGCAGCATCTGCAACACCCGGCTCTTGAAGTTTGTATCTAAGGACAACCGTCTGAGGGAAGGTTAAAGTTGCATCAGAGTGGAACAGCCAATTTAAATAAGCTGGATAGTCAGGCTCATCAGGCATAACTCTCAAATCGGTCGGTCCATATTTCTCAACTAAATATTGAGACATCGCAACTGATTCGGTCATTTTCACATCACCGTCTATCAAATAAGGAATTGTTCCTAACATGTTGATATCCAAATACTCTTTCATGAACATCCTCGGCGGAAAAGGCATCATTTCGAGCTCGTAATCTATGCCCATTTCCTCTGCAGTCCAAATTGGTCTCATTGCCCTAGAGGCTTCGGTTCCCCAAATCTTAATCATTTTCTTTTCTCCCAATATGATTTAGCCTTATATACTAAACTTTTAAATAATATTTATTATAGGAGAAATCATGATAGGAGTACTTGTTAAATTAAACATTAAAGAAGGCAGCGAAAAAGAATTTGAAGAAAATATGCTCAAGCTTGTTGAGGCAACGAATGCAAATGAACCTGGAGTCTTTTACTATGGTTTATTAAAAACAGATAACCCTCAAACCTATCAAATGATAGAGATATATAAGGATGCTGAAAGTCATGCGCATCATTCTCAAACTGAACACTTTAAAACACTGGGTGGAGCACTTGCGCCATTTCTTGCTGGCGCTCCAGAGATTACTGTTCATGAGGAAATAAAATAGCTCTTAAAGAAAACTATTTAAAAGCGGTCTCAAACCAAGAAATTTCTTTAGATGATGCTCAGCTCAAATTAGCTGAGCGTCTGGATATTTCTCTTCAAGAAATTAATAAGAAAAAAAATATTCTTCAGTTTTTTTCTAAGCCAGATCCCCAAAGAATTTATATTCATGGTGATGTCGGACGTGGAAAGACTTTTCTCATGGATATGTTGTTTGAGGAAATCGATCATGAAAAAAAAATTAGACTTCACTTTCACCGTTTCATGCAAAATCTTCATGAAAGCCTAAAGCAATATGAAGGAACAGATCCTTTAAAAAAAATTGTTAAAGATTTATCAAAAAAATATGAATGTCTTTGCTTTGATGAGTTCTATGTTGAAGATATTGCAGATGCCATGTTGCTTGGCAAATTTATGACTGAACTTTTTAAATCTGATTTATCTTTTTTTGCAACTTCAAATATAGCGCCAATAAATCTTTATGAGGGAGGGTTACAGAGAAAGCTGTTCATGCCAGCTATAAAAGCTATTGAAACTGCTTGCGAAATCTATCATCTTGATTCAAATATTGATTTTAGATTAAGGGCTTTAGAAAAAAGTGGAAGTTACTTTTATCCATCTGATAAAAACACTGAAATCATTGAAAAGATTTTTAACGAAATTACCCAGAACAAAAAAAATAAAGAAAGTTTCATAACCATAAATAATAGAAAAATAGATATCTTGGCTTTTTCCAAAGGAGTCTTGTGGGTTAATTTTTTACAAATCTGTTCTTCTCCTAGAAGCGCTTCAGATTACATTGAAATATCAAGAGAGTTTCATACCGTTGTTCTGTCCGATGTACCCATCATCAATTCTGATGACGAGGCAAGACGTTTCATTTCTTTTATAGATGAATGTTATGACAGAAGAGTAAAATTAATAATTTCAGCAGCTGAACTACCCGAAAAAATTTATGTCAAATCTAGGCTTGAAGAAAAGTTTAAAAGGACTATCAGCAGATTAACTGAGATGCAGTCTAAAGATTACCTTTCTCAGGCTCATTTGGCTTGAAAATATAAGGATAGACTCCATATAAAAGGTATAAATGTTAAAATGTAAGAATGAAGGATATAGTAGAAACTAATTTCTCAATTGGCCAGGTTGTCAGACATAAACATCTAGATTTTAGGGGTGTAATATTTGATGTCGATCCTGAATTTAACAATACTGAAGAGTGGTACCAAAGCATACCTGCTCAAATAAGGCCAAAAAAAGATCAACCCTTCTATCATGTCTATGCCGAGAATGAGGAAGTCTTTTACACTGCGTATGTTTCTCAACAGAATTTACTAGCTGATAACTCTTTAGAACCCGTAGCTCATCCAGATGTTCATGAAAACTTCGGTCCATTTGATGGGAAAAAATACGAAATACTAGAAGTTACCAGGAACTAGCTTTCTTCGGCTAGTAATACGCAAATACAAAATAAATCCATAGCGTCAGATAATTCTTTAAGTTCTACCTGAGTGGGGGCTATACGAATATTTTTATTTTCCAAGTCTTTGCCATAAGGAAAGGTTGCTCCCAAGGGAGTGAGTTTCAGACCTGCTTCGTCACAAAGCTTATGAATTTTTGAAGCATTACCATTTAAAGAATCAAAGGAAACAAAATAACCACCAGCTGGCTTTGTCCACTTTGCTAAACCATCGGGCAATTCATTCAACTTTTCTTGAACAAGATCGAACTTAGGTTTGATTATTTTTGCTAATTTTTGCATGTGCTCTGTAAGTGCTTTCTTTGAATTAAAGATCCTAGTGTGTCTTGCTTGATTTACTTTGTCAGAGCCCAAAGAAAACTTAGAAAAATAATTAACAAAATTTTCCATATTTTTTGGCGACAAAGAAATAAACGCCAAACCCGATCCAGCTAATGAGATCTTACTGGTACTTCCGAGCATAATGAGAGAATCATGTGAATTTTTATCAATGAAAATTTTTTCTATATCAGGAAGTTTTTTTGAATCATCAAAATCATGAACTGCATATGCGTTATCAAGAATAATTTTGAAACCATCCTTGTTTATGCTTGCCAAAGCTTCTATTTTTTCTCTAGAAAAAATCTCTCCAGTGGGATTTGAATGTTTGGGTACGCAAATCATCCCTTTTATGGTTTCATCAGTTTCTAACAAATTTTCTATTGAATCCAAATCAGGACCATCTCCCTCTAAGGGAACAGGTATCATTTTTATTCCTAATTTTTCCAACATTGCAAAGTGACGATCGTATCCGGGAACCGGACACAAAAAAGTTACTTTATCTAGGTCTTTCCAGGCTACTTGCCCATCGCCGTGAAAAATCATGCTGTGCAAATAATGTCCTAGCAAAGTCAAACTACTAGTACCATTTACAAGAATATTTTTTGGATCAGAGTTAAGAACCCAGCCGGCTAATTTTCTAGCAGAGGGAAGTCCTTCAAGAAGTCCATAATTTCTTGTATCAACCTTATCTTGAATAAAGTCTCCTTTCATTACAGTTTCCAAATTATCAGACAAATCTAGTTGTTCAGAGGAAGGCCTGCCTCTAGTTAAGTCTAGAAGTTTTTTTGAATTTTTGAATTTTTGATATTCTTCTTTTATCTTAGATATATCGTCGCTTAGATTCATAAGATTTGGCTATCTGTTAATTATTTGTAAATTATTATTTTCTGCGTGCTTTTTAAGCCTTTCATCAGGTGATACTACTATAGAATTTTTACATTTTTCTACTAAAGGCAAATCATGTATTGAGTCCGTATAGAAAGTAGCCATTTCTAAGTTTAATTTTTTATTTCTACACCATTCTGAAACGTGTACTAGTTTGCCCTTATCAAAATTTGGCTCTCCTGTAGTTTCGCCTGTCACTTTACCCTCTAAGAACTCTGTTTTTGTTCCTATGAACTCATCTACTCCGAAATAATTAGCAAACCCCTGAACTATAAAATCTAAAGCTCCTGAAGCAATTAGCAAATCATCTTTTTTATGTTTTTCTAACAGCTCGAAAGTTAAATCATCAATCAAAATATCCTTCGAAGAATTTATAAAACTTGTAACCAATAAATCTACTTCTTTTTTGGTTTTTCCAATCAATGGATACAAAAGAAATCTCATATAATCATTAAAATTTAAATTTCCAGAGCGATAATCTTTATCGAATGCTTTGATTTTCTCAAGGTAAAAATCTTTATCTAACATCCCTTGTTTAACAATATATTTAGTGAAATGAAATTCACTATCAGCACATAAAAGCGTATCGTCTAAGTCAAAAATTACTAACTTGCTCATATTTTTATTTGATTTTTTAGCTCTATTAAAGCACTTCTGTATGCTTCTTTTTTAAAATCTACAACTTGATTTAATGGGTACCAAAAAGGCACCCAACTATACTTATCAAATTCAGGAGTATTTTCTATATTTAGATCTACATCTCCAGAAATAAGTTTGAGTAAGAAATATTTTTGAGCCTGACCTTTAAATTTTCCGCCAAGAACTCTAGATCGAATATTTTTTGGAATATCATAATAAATTAAATTTTGACTTACGGCTTTTATTTCAACATTATCCTTTTCTAGGCCTACTTCCTCGTTTAATTCTCTGAACATTGCGCTCTCGATATTTTCGTTTTCATCTACACCTCCTTGGGGAAATTGCCAATTTTCTGTATTTCTTCTTTTGCAGAATAAAACCTTGTTATCTTTATTAAGAACAATCATTGCGACATTCAATCGATAACCAGTCTTAATTGTTAAAGTCATTTAATCTCAAGTTTAAATTTTTTCGATTTAACTATTTCTCTGGCTTCGTTGAAAGAAGTTTCCTCTATTTTGGCTTCATTATTTTTGTCAATTATTATGGATGTTGTAGATCTAGTTCCATAAATATCTGTAGCTATAAATCTGTAAGGGAACTCCCTACCATGATTTTCTTTAGTGAAGGCTTCGGAGAATTCCAATGGTTTGTTGACCGGTGCTTGCATCATTTCAAAAAGACTTTTTCCAGAAATTTCAGAAGATAGGATTTTTACAAAATCTTCTTCTGCGCTAAGTATTTTTTCTGATTTATTTTCTATAGGTTTATTTCCTATTGCATAGGTCTCTCCTTCATAAAGTTTTTTTTCAAAGCCTCTGTTTGAGCAAATCAATCCATCAGTTCCATCAAATAAAATCAAATTAAAGCCTTGATAATTTAAACAATCAATTTCTTTAAGATATTCTGATGCGGAAAAGTTTGATAAGACAAAATCTTTTACCAAATCTCCTCTGCTTGCTAAATTTTCTAGAGATTTTTTTTGAGTACTCAAAGAAGTAAATTCTCTTACATTTGTAACCGCTGCGAACTTCCCTTTTTCACTTAAAGCCATCCATGTTCCATCAAAGCTTTTATCTTTTCCAGCTAAAACTCTTGGACTTGAATCCCACCAATGCATACTCTCTGTTGGTCTTTCATAAAATTCATCTCGATTTGAAGTAAGAACTAATTTGTAGTCACTTTTTGGATTGAGGGATAAAACAATTAGGCACATAAAAAAAGGAAAAAGTTTATCAGACTGTTTTAATAAGGGATAATCATACTTCTACATGTTTGAATTTTTTCTTGGCTTAGTTTTATTAGGCATCTTAGCTGGTCTTTTGTCTGGATTCTTTGGAATTGGCAGTGGAGTGATTTTAGTTCCTGCTTATGTTTTTTTATTCAACTTATTAGATCTACCTCCTGAAATAATTCCAATATTAGCGACTGGTACATCTATGACGACCATGGCTATAACCATTCCAATGGCTGCGTTTATTCATTTTAAAAATAACAATATCGAGCTTGAAATTGTAAAAAAAATGTTTTGGATGGCATTTGCGATGACTTTATTGGGTAGATATGTAGCTTTGTTTATTGAAAGCTCAACTCTACAGATTATTATTGCTATTTCCTTAATTTTGGCAGCTCTTCAAATAGCTTTTGACTTTTCACCAAAAACAAAAAACCTGCAAAAAAGTACTTTTGAATTAATTTTTGTTGCAGGATTATTGGGATTAGTCACTTCTTTCGTTGGGATAGGTGGAGGAATTCTTATGGTTCCCTATTTTTTGTATAAAGGATTAGATCCTCATAAGGCAATTGGTACTTCTTCTTTGATGGGCTTTGCCTTAGCAGTATCCGGAGCCTTGGGAGCATTATTGTTTGCCCCCATTGCCTCAAAGGATATTGAATTTTTTGTAGGTTCAGCATTCGTGCCCGCAGTAATAATTACAGGCTTATCAAGCATTTACTTTGCTAGGCTTGGAGCCAATCTTTCTGCGAAGACTGATAGTAAATTCCTCAAACAAGCTTTTTCTGTTCTCATCATAATTGCTGCTTTAAGAGTCTTTTACATTACTTTCGTATGACTGTAGAAATAGATCCCATAGCATTTTATATACCTCTTCCATTTTTTGGTTGGTGGCCAATCTATTGGTATGGAATTTCTTGGTTAGTTGCAATTTTGTCAATTAATTACGTTGCTAGACTCAATGCACCCACTAGTGGAACTATTAATAAGAAACTTATTGACGACTTTATTTTCTATGGTGTTTTGGGAGCAATAATTGGAGGGAGAATTGGCTATATGTTCTTTTATGGATTTGAAAATCTAATTAGGGATCCAATGGCTCTCTTTAGAATTTGGGAAGGAGGTTTGTCATTTCACGGAGGGCTGCTTGGCGTACTAACAAGCTTTTTAATTTTTTCAGAAACCAGAAAAATTTCTTTTTTCGATTTAGCGGATCATATGGCAATTTATCTGCCATTGGGTTTGGGTTCTGTAAGAATTGGAAATTTTTTGGGAGGAGAGCTTCTTGGAAGACCAACTGAAATGCCTTGGGGAATTATTTATTCAAATGATCCCTTGAGCCTAGTAAGACATCCCTCACAACTTTATCAAGCATTTTTTGAAGGTCTTGTGATGTTTATTGTTTTATTTTTAGTCGCAAAGAAAAATCCGCCAAAAATGCTTTTATCGGGAATGTTCTTGCTTTTGTATGGCACTTTTAGATCGATTACAGAAAATTTTAGAACCCCCGATTCTCACATAGGATTTGATTTGTTTGATACTTTTACTAGAGGACAGCTCTTATCATTACCAATGATAATTTTTGGTATAGTTTTAATATATTTAAGTTTAAAAAAAAATAATGAAACAGTATCTTGAATTAGTAGAAAAAATACTTGAAGAAGGTGTAGAGAGATCCGACAGAACCGGAACGGGAAGGAAAAGCATCTTTGGATACCAAATGCATTTTGATCTAGAAAAAGGATTCCCTTTAGTGACTACTAAGAAAGTTCATTTGAAATCAATCATCCACGAACTAATATGGTTCTTAGCTGGTTCGACAAATATTAAATATCTTAAAGATAACGGGGTTTCAATTTGGGATGAGTGGGCAGATGAAAATGGAGATTTAGGTCCGGTTTATGGGGCACAATGGCGATCTTGGCCAAATCCCAATGGCGGAAAGGTTGATCAGATTAAAAACCTTGTTGAAAGCATAAAAAATAATCCAAATTCAACAAGACACATTGTTAGTGCTTGGAATCCTGCGCTGGTTGATGAAATGGCTCTCCCGCCTTGTCATGCTTTATTCCAATTTTTCGTGGCGGATTCAAAAATCTCATGTCAGCTCTATCAGAGAAGTGCGGATGTCTTCCTTGGGGTGCCTTTTAATATTGCTTCCTACGCCCTCTTGACGATGATGATTGCTCAAGTTTGTAACTTGAAACCTGGTAAATTTGTTCATACTTTAGGAGATGCTCATTTGTATTTAAATCATTTGGATCAGGCAAAGCTTCAAATATCTAGAAAACCTTTTAATTTACCGACTATCAAAATCAATTCTGAGATAAGTAAATTAGAAGATTTTACCTATGAAGATTTCGAAATTTTAAACTACGAAAGCCATCCAGGTATTTCCGCGCCAATTTCAGTTTAATGTCCATCAAGCTAATTTGTGCTATTTCTAAAAATAACGTTATTGGTAATGAAAACAAACTTCCTTGGAATATTTCTGAAGATTTAAAAAGATTTAAAGAGCTTACTTCAAATAATTGGATTGTGATGGGCAGAAAAACATTTGACTCTATTGGAAGACCCCTTCCCAATAGAAAAAATATTGTTTTGAGCAAAAATAAAAGTCTCAAAATTGGTTCTGTAGAGGTATTTAATTCGCCTAAAGATGTAATTGATTCCTATAAGAACAATTCCGAACAAAAAGATCTTTACGTCATAGGAGGAACTTATATTTACGAACTGTTTTTTGAATACTGTGAATATCTATACATTACTTATGTAGATAAAGAATATTTAGGAGATGCTTTCTTCCCAAAAGTGGATTGGAATAAATGGAAATTAATAAGCCAAGACAGCAGATATGACGACAAAGAAAAAGTTAACTTTTATTTTAGAGACTACAAAAGAATTTAACTTTCTTCCAGATCTTTGATCCTAAGTTCAAGCATCTCAACTCTTTTCTTTTCTTTCTCGGTATAGGTAAGCCAATTTAAAGCTTGGGTTCTCAACTTATCTTGTTTTTTCTCTCGAGCTTCTTTATCTTTTATTTTGATATCTGACAATCTATCGATTGCAGTTCTGAAAAATTTTGTTGCATCTTCAAAATCTTGTAGCTCATAAGCAACTTGGCCTAAAAGAATATTTACAGTAACCGGATCTTTTAACTTTCCTTTTTTAAGACCTAACTGAAGTGCTTGTTTTGCTTTTTTATATCTATCAGTAGCTAAATAGATTTGGCCAAGAAAAACATACAATTCTCCTTCTTCTGATTTTATTGCTGCTTTTTCATAAACTGGTTCTGCTTTGTCGAGCTCTTGAGCCATATGCCAACCTTGAGCAAGATATTTAAGATGTTTTTCATTTTCTTTAACAAATTCTTTTTCTATTCCGTACTGCATCACTCTTGCAGCCTTAAGAGGAGCTTCTGCTCTCATTAGCAACTGGTAAAGAGAAACATACTCTGTTTCTTTATCTAAAAGCCTCTGATCGTGAGCTGCTTCTAAAGAAGAGAGTTGTTTTTTTTCTTCTTTTAGCTCTCCATAAACTCCTGAAAGTTGAGTCCAATACCTTTTCTTCGGATAAAACCTAACCAATTCTTCAAACAAAGGAAGCATGTCTTTTATTCTTTCGTTTTCGTTGTATAAAGCAATTAATAAATTGTAAGTTGATTCTTTCGGTTTAGATTTGTTTGCTTTTGCAACACACAAAGCACGCTCGGAAAACTTAAGAGCCTTTTTTTTGTCTTTTAGTTGCCAATAAGAAGCAGCGATAATGTCAAAACCAAGAGAACTTGGATTAGCTTCCATAGAAATCCACTGTTCCATGTAATCTATGGCAGTTTTGTAATTTCCCTCAGAGTAAGATAACTGACCTAACATGGAAATAACGTTTGATTTTAATCTTGGATCGGCATCTTCAATAGACAAGAACTTTTTATAGTTATTTTTAGCGGATTTAAGATCTTCATTTATTGAATCAATATAAGCAAAGTAATAATACATTTGAGCTTTGTCAGACTCAGTTAATCCTTGATCTGATTGCATTCTATTTAAAACATTTTTTGCTTTAACAAGGTCTTCGGTTTCAGCTCGTAAGAAAGGAAAAAGATCTTTTAAATAGGCCTGAGCTCTTTTACTAGGTAACTTTGCAACTTGCCTTTTAGGCTTTGATAAGTCTGATCCTAAACATCCTTTGATGGTATACCCTGGGAAATCAAACTTTGTTTGTTCTTTTTGATTCTTTTCTTGAGAAAGAATAATTCCAGAGAAAAATAAAGAAAATATTAAAATCTTAATCATAGTCTAACCTTGAACCCCTCTACAATTTTCAGGAACATAACCTGGTCCTTTTCCATCTCCCTCAAGAACAAAAGTAATTCTTTGAGTAACACCTTCAACTTCAACTGCATTTCCATCCCTAATAAGTGGTTTATATTTATATCTTAACGCAGCTCTGATTGCAGCTCTATCGAAAATTCCTTTTGGAATGGATTGAACGACTTCTGGATCTCTTACTGAACCAACTTCTGTGACAACATATTTAAGGACAACACACCCTTCTATACCTCTTTCTGCTGCTCTTCGAGGATATTGAGGAGGAACTTGAAAGATTGGAACGTATGAACCATCCATAAAAACTCCAGATCTTCTTCTTTTGAAATTCAAATTTGGATTGACTGATTGATCGAGAAGTTCTTCAATATTTTCGATATCGACTTCTGGGGGTAATTGATCTGGCTCAGGCTCAGCTTCTTCCGGTCTTTCTACAGAATCAATTAGTTCGGGGTCTCTCACTGGCATGACAACGTCTACAATTTTTCTAAGATTTGAATCATCTAAAGAAACTTCTCCAGTGGCTATTAATAAGGCCATTAATAAAATGGATGCAAAAGAAACTACTGTCCCACCTGCAGCAGCTAATCCATACTTTTGATAAGGACTATCGTCAAGCATAAGTTTTCTCATAGAAAAAGAATTTTCATCTTTTAAATGAGAATTTAAAGCTTTGTAAAAAAAGTTTGATAATAATTGTCTTATTTGTTTTTCCATTAGAAATTAGGTTCAGAAGCAATGGATATGTCAATCACTCCAGCTTCTCTTACTTCATCCATAACGTCAATAATTGTATCAGCCGTCGATTTTTCATCAGCCTGAATGACAACAGTCCCTTGAGGATTTTCTGCAATCATTCTTATGACATTTGCTTTAACCTGTCTTACATCAATTCTTCTACCGTCCATATATATTTCACCAGCAGAGCCAATTGCGATAAGAATCGCAGCATTTTCGGTTACCTCAGCTGTCTCTGAGTCAGGTCTATTTATTTCTAAGCCAGGTTCTTTAATAAAGTTTGCAGTAACAATAAAGAAAATCAAAAGAATAAATACAACATCCAGCATGGGAGTAATATTCGGCTCGTCCTTTTCTTCTACTGCTTGACTAATTAGTGATCTTCTCATTTTTTTTACTCAAAAGTTAAATGTTCTTGTAATAAATCCGATTGTTTTTTTGCTTTTTGTTCCAATATTCTTGAAGCAAAAGTTGCAGGTATTGCAGCCATCAAACCAGCCATTGCTGGAATGGTAGATTTAGCCACGCCACCAGCCATTGCTTTTGCATCACCTCCACCAGTTACAGCTAAGATGTGAAAAACTTCTATCATGCCTAAAATAGTTCCTAACAAACCTAGTAATGGAGCTAATACAATAGCTACTCTAATGTACTCTAAGTTACTTTGTATTTTTACATTTGCTTTTGAAATCAACATGGACCTTATCTGATGACCTGACCATGATTTGCGATCTGAAGTTTCCTTCCAAGCGTTCTGTATATCTTTTTCTACATCGGCATGTATGTATTTAAAATACCAAAAACGCTCCAAAATAAAACTCCACATCAAGATAATTAAGAAGCCTATGAAGACAACAACTCCACCTCCCTTTTCAAAAAAATCTAGGAGAGTATCTTGTAATCCAAATAGGAAAGCCATAATTATTAAGCTTTGTTTTCTTCAGATGCTGCAGCTACCATCCCTGTGCTTTGCTCTTCAAGAACAGTAAGTATGTTCTTAGCGTAATTAGCCATGATAGCAGCCATAAAAGTTGCTGGAATAGCAGTCATCAAGCCAAGCATAGTTGTAACAAGAGCCTCGGAAATACCATTTGCCATTGTTTTTGGATCTCCAGTGCCAAATAAAGTAATAGCTTGGAAAGTATTGATCATCCCGGTGATAGTTCCAAACAATCCTAACAAAGGAGCAACAACTGAAATTAATCTAACTAACCAAATACCTGTATCTATGGATGCTCTCTCAACTAATATTTGTTCTGCTAATTTTAGTTCTAATGTTTCAACATCTGATCCTTTATTTTGTTCAGCAACATCAAATATTCTTGATAGAGGATTATTCCCTTGTCTGGAGCCAGAAGCTTCTTTCTTAACGTTTTTATCAAGATTAAACAAGATATAAGTTCTCCAACCAAAAATTCCTGTGGCTAACAAGAAGAGAAGGATGATGGTATAACCTGTGATTCTTCCATACTGAATCTGCTCAAAAAAACTTGGAAGAGAAATCAGGTTTGTAAGCAAAGCTCCTCCTTGAGGTCCTGTAGGATCAACTGCAAACTCAACAAATCCTGTTGAAGTATCATGTACGTCATACGTTCCCCCAAGATATCTACCAGGTTGTCTTGGAAGGGTTTCATAAGCGCCTCTGGCAGGAAGGTAAGTTAAATATTGCCCTTCAGTTACAGCATTGAAGTTTCCTACCCTAACTACATTTTGTTGAGATGTTTGACCTTCGTTATCTACTACCGTAGCTTGGAATTTTTGAACATTTCCTGAAGCAACTAACTCTCTTGATAATTCATACCAAAGTCTTTCTAGTTCTACTATCGAAGCCAAACTAATACCTTCGCCCATTCTTTTTGCTAGGTCCTTCAGGAAAATTTCTCTATCCTGGCCAAATTGTCCAGAAGTTACTGCTGACTCAAATTGTTGTTGTGTATCTGAAGCTACTCCTTGCAGATGGCCAAAAGTTTCATACAAAGATCCCAGTCTAGTTTTTAACTGTTCTTCTAAAACAACAAGTTTTGCATCATTAGCTTCAAATCTTGATTCAAGTTCTGTAGCAATTGCTTCAAGCCTTGACCTTTCTGCTTTTGCATTTGCCAATAATGTTGCTTGGCGACTTCTTTCCCTAGCAAATTTCTGTTCTCTTTCAGTTGCTTCTTCAGATTCTGCAAATTTACCCTGTTGAACAAGTTCTAAAAGCTGTTCCAAAGAAAGTGCAGTATCAGGCTTCTCTTCCTGTGCATATGAAAAGGGAAGAAATAAAGCAAAAATAATTATTAGTAACTTTGATTTCATTGGGTCACCTCCGCAGCTGGAATGGGTAATTCCAGAATATCAACGGTTTTTACTTTTTTAGCCATTGCTATACCGTCTCTGATTGAGTTTCTGTATCTGCCAGGTAAAGATTCCCAAGACTGAGTTTCTTTGTTATAGATACCAGTCTCAGAAAGATCAGAGGTTTGATAAGCAAGAACCAATCTACCAATCCTAAGGATATTTACATCTCTTTCTTGGTCGTCAATCAAGATTGTATCTTTATAAGTGTCTATCTTTCGTCCATATTCAGACTCCACAGAATAACCATCCAAAACCTGTCTGAGTTTTTCAGCAGGAGATACAACTGGATTGTCTAAAGCTGCCTGAATGAAAGATAATCTCTCCGTTCTTTCTCCAGCTCTGAATGGGATATCAAGAGCTATGAATTGCTTTAAACCTTCAAACATTCTTCTTGCTAACGGGGGAATTTGACGTTGTAGAACAGTTGAGTCTTTCATAGTTTTTTCAATCTCTTTCATTCTTTCAACTTGACGTTTTATCTGTTTTCTTTTCTGAGCGTTATAGACCTTCAAACCTTCGATTTGCTTGCTAACACTTTTGTATTCAGCAGAGTCTTTATCGGTTTTATCTTGAAAAGAATCTATTTTTTGTTGTGAAGCTTGGGCAAGAAGTGCTCTTTCTTTATTAACTTCCAGTACTGGCTCAAGTTGAGCGCTTAAATATAATGATGCAGTTAATAAAAAAAGCGTTAAAATTGCCCTATTTAACTTAGTTATAAACATTATTAATCCCCTGATTATTTTAAGATTAAAGCAAAAAAAATGGTCTAAAACTAGCACTGTTTTGACCATAAGAAAGAAACTTTATGGTTAAAACAAGATATTTGCAACTTGTATTATTCTTTTTAAAAAGGTAAGGGTTAGAAGCAACGAAATGAGTCAAATTAGTACGAATGAATTTAAACAAGGATTAAAAATAGTTCTGGATAAATCGCCATGTGAAATCATTGAACATGAATTTCATAAGCCAGGTAAGGGACAGGCTGTAATGAGAGTTAAATACAGAGATCTCTTGTCCAATAGAGTTCTGGAAAAAACTTTTAAGACAGGAGAATCTGTTGAGAAAGCTGAAATTTCTAGTAAGGAAATGCAATTTTTATATCAACAAGATAATAAAGTAATTCTTATGGATACAACGAATTACGAACAATTCGAATGCGATCAATCAAAAATTGAAAAACAGGTAGTTTGGATGAAAGAAGGTGCTAGCTACGAAATCATTTTCTGGGAAGATACTTTAATTACTGTTGAAATTGATAATTTTGTCGATATTTCTGTAAAAGATACAGATCCCGGATTAAAAGGAGATACAGCAACAAATACTTTTAAACCAGCTATTTTAGAAAATGGAATTGAAATAAAAGTTCCTCTATTTATTTCTCCAGGAGATTTCATTTCAGTCGATACAAGAAGTATGGAATACCAAGGAAGAGTTAATAAATGAAGGATGAAATTTTTAATTCTTTACAGAAAGCCTCTTTAAAAATTTCTCCAGAGTTCGCTGGCAGCTTTCAAGTTACCAAACCTCAAGATTCACAACATGGGGATTGGTCTTCAAATATAGCCTTGATTATGGCTAAAGAAATGAAAAAAAATCCGCGTGAACTTGCTGTTGAAATTATAAGTGCTCTTGAGGGATTAGATTATTCAGAAAAAATAGAAGTTGCCGGGGCTGGGTTTATAAATATTTATCTAAAGGAGGATTTATTTTTTAATCAGATAAAAAATTATGCCTTGGGAGATTTCAAAGGTCTATTACAAGAAAAAGAACCAAAAAAAATTCTTCTGGAATATGTTTCCAGCAATCCAACTGGTCCCATCCATGTCGGACATGGAAGATCTGCGGCCTTTGGTTCAGCTTTAGCAAATCTATTAAAGGTGGCGGGAAATAAAGTAACCCAAGAATATTATGTAAACGATAGAGGTCTTCAGGCCAAAACTTTGGGTTTGAGTGTCTTTATTAGAATGCAAGAATTGGATAATAAAAAGATTGTATTACCTGAAGGTTGTTATGCAGGAGAATACATAAAAGATCTTGCTGCGAAAGCAAAAAAACATTTTAAAGGAAAATATCTTGTCAAAAAGGATGACAATCTTTTCTTTGAAACGCTCAACGAATGGTTTGAGTATGTATATGCAACGTATGAAAATTTTTTAGAATTAGCAAACTACGTCATTGAGCTTCAGACAGAAGAAATAAAAAAGGATTTAGAGGTTTTTCAAGTTGAATATGACAACTGGTTCAATGAATCAAGCTTGTATGAAAAAGATCTGATTCAAAAAAGCATAAAAAATTTAAAAAATAATGAAGTAGAAAAAAAAGATGGCGCTTTATGGTTCAAATCTACTAATTATGGTGATGAAAAGGACAGAGTCCTAATAAGAGACAATGAAGAGCCCACATATTTTGCATCGGATATTGCTTATCACAAGGATAAGTATGATAGAGATTTTGATGAAATCATAAATATTTGGGGAGCAGACCATCATGGTTATATTCCCAGAGTAAAGGCATCCATCGAATCCTTAGGTTTAGACGCTAAAAAGCTTAAAACTCTGCTCATACAGTTTGTTTCTCTCAAAGAGAAAGGGCAAAAGGTCCAAATGTCTACAAGATCTGGAGAATTTGTTGAGTTATCTGATCTGGTAGATGAAGTTGGTATCGATTCAGCTAGATATTATTTCTTGGCGAGAAAGCCTGAGCAAGCCGTAGAATTTGATATAGATTTAGCTAAAAAAACAAACAAAGATAATCACGTTTATTATATCCAGTATGCTCATGCGAGGATTTGCAGTATAAAAAAAGAGCTTAAAAAAAGAAAAATAGATTTCAACCTTAAAGAATCGTTAGAAAAGTTAAGTTTATTAAAAGAGACTGAAAAAGAAATCATATCGTTGGTTAATGGCTATCCTGAAATACTTGAGCAATGCTATAAAAATAATGAGCTTCACCCGTTATGTTTTTACCTAAGGGATTTAAGTTCTAAATTTCATAGCTTTTACAATGCTGAAAAGATTATTTCTGATGATAAAGATTATTCAGATGCCAAGATTGCGCTTTCTATTGCAATAAAAGAAATAATAAATAATGGTCTTAATATTTTGGGAATTAGCTGTCCGGAAAAAATGTAATGGAAAGCATCAAAGAAAAAATAAAAATAGTCCAATCCAAGATAGATGCGTCGAAAACAGATAAAAATGTAAAACTTGTTGCAGTTAGTAAAAAAAAGTCATGGCAAGAAATTTCAGAGGCTTATGAAAATGGAATTTCTGATTTTGGAGAAAATTATTTGCAAGAGTCTTTGGAAAAGATTTCTAAACTGAAAGATTTAAAAATTAATTGGCATTTTATTGGGAATATTCAATCAAATAAATGCGAAGAAATAGCTAAAAATTTCGACTGGGTTCATACGATTGATAGATTAAAAGTTGCTAAGTTAATTGATAAGTATTGCCCAGATGACAAGTTTATAAAGTGCCTGATACAAATAAATATTGATAATGAAGAATCAAAATCCGGCATAAGAGTGGAAGAAGTAGAAAATTTTTTAAATGAGTTATCTGACTTAAAAAAAATCAAAATTTGTGGATTAATGATTATTCCCAATCCAAATGTAGCATTGTCAGATCTTCAACAAACCTTTAAGAAAATTAAGATGCTTGCAGATAGGCTAATTGAAAATTATGAGAATCTAACTGAGATCTCTATGGGAATGTCTAGAGATTTCGAATTAGCAATCAAAGAAGGTTCTACTATAGTAAGATTGGGTGAGACTATATTTGGGGCAAGAAATTAAATGAAAATAGGTTTTATCGGTGTCGGGAATCTTGGAGAAAAAGCAGTTACAAAGCTTTCTAAAGATTATGATCTATTTTTGTCTGATCCAATTGAAAAAGACGAACTCAAAAAAGTTACAAATGGTTATTTTTCTTTAGAGGAGACAATAAATTCTTCTGATGTAATCTTTTTTACTATTAAACCTAATATGATTGGGGAGTTATTTTCTAAAAATGACTTTAACTTGCAAGATAAAACCTTTATCTCATTTATGGCAGGATTAAGTCTTGATAAAATTCATGCGCTAATAGGGAAAAAAACAAACCTCATCAGAGGTATGCCAACTGTTGGCATTGGAACAGGAGACAGTACCATTGCCATTACATCAAACTTTTCCATATCTGAAGAGGTTAAGAATATGCTTTCCAATCTTGGCTCAGTAATTGAAATGAAAGAAGAACATTTTGATGCTTTTACTGCCATAGTTGGAGCCGGACCTGCATACTTTGCCCTTTTGGCAGAAACTTTAGTTGAGATTGCTCAGAAGGAAGGTTTTGAAAAACCTGAATCCTGGGTGAATACTCTCATGTTGGGAACATCCAAAATTTATGATGAAGAGAAAGAAATTGGTTTTAAGAGCATCATGTCCATGGTGGCCTCAAAAGGCGGAGTTACTGAAAAGGCATTAGAAACAATGAAAGAAAATGGCTTCAAGACAATAGTTTCTGATGCTATAAAAAAGGCAATAGAAAGATCAAAAGATTTAGGTAAATAAATATGAATCCAAACTTTGTGATATTCACATTCATTAATTTGATATCGATTATTCTTTCTATTTACTTTTTTTTTAGGATTTTTGAAGTAAATTTCAACAACGTTATAGTTAGTCGTTCTTACTCCTATATCGAGCCTTTTTTAAGACCCTTTCGTATGATTCTGCCAATAATATATCGAATAGATTTATCCTGTTTGGCTCTAATCTTTTTCTTCAAAGCTTTAGGTTTTTATATTTTTCTTTCAGGGAGTGAGATAGATTTTAACTTGAATGAGGCTTTGGCCTGGACAGCAATTAGTGTGTTATTGATGTTTAGTCAAATCTTAAGATATGGGTTATTCATATCCATCATCGGTAGCTGGGCTTTTCCTGCATCAACTAATCAGTTTTTGTCACTCTGCAACTCCATCACCAATGTCTTATTAAAGCCATTTCAAAAATTTACTATTTTTGGCGGAATGGACTTCTCACCTATAATTGTTTTTTTTCTTTTGATACAAATTGATAGAATTTTGTACAACGCAAAATTTTCTTTAGGTTTAACCAGTCTAATATAAATGTCAGAAGATAATCGCCTCATTGTTGAGCCACGAAAGTTTAAACACAACCAAAGTTTTCGCCTTGAATCTGGGGAGAGTTTGAATGGTTTTGAACTTATTTATGAAACTTATGGAGAGTTAAATAAAGAAAAATCTAATGCCATTTTGATATGTCATGCTCTGAGTGGTAATCATCATGCCGCTGGTGTTTATTCAAAGGAAGACAAGAAACCTGGATGGTGGGATGAACTTATTGGTCCAGAAAAAGCCTTTGACACGAACAAATACTTTATTGTTTCTTTGAATAACCTTGGCGGATGTCATGGCTCTACCGGACCAGGTTCAGTTGACGATCAAACCGGTAAAAAATTTGGTGCTAATTTTCCAATTGTTACAGTTTCCGATTGGGTTAACAGCCAAAATCTTTTAAGAGAAGAGCTCAATATTGAAAAATGGCTTAGTGTTGCTGGAGGAAGTCTTGGAGGGATGCAAGCCTTGCAATGGGCGATTGAATTTCCTGATAAATTATCAAAGGCTATCATAATTGCAGCAGCTCCAAAACTAAGTACTCAAAATATCGCTTTTAATGAAGTTGCAAGACAATCGATTATTTCAGATCCTGATTTTACAAAAGGAGATGCTCACCCAGAAAAGGGATTGGGACTTGCCAGAATGTTAGGACACATTACGTATCTTTCTGAAGAATCAATGAAAAATAAATTTGGCAGAGAGTTGAAGAAGGAAAAAATTTCATATGGCTATGATGTTGAGTTTGAGATAGAAAGTTATTTAAGATACCAAGGAGCAAATTTTTCTAAAAGCTTTAATGCGCATACATATTTGTTGATGACAAAAGCTTTGGATTATTTCGATCCTGCAAAAAAGAATGATGGGAATCTATCTGAAACTCTTTCAAAGGCAACATGTCAGTTCTTGATTGTGTCTTTTAAATCTGATTGGAGATTTCCCTCAGAAAGATCGAAAGAAATCGTAGACGCCTTAATTCATGCAGAAAAAAAAGTAAGTTACTTGGATATTGATTCCATTCAAGGTCATGATAGTTTTTTAATGAAAAATGATAGATATGAAAGTGCTATTAATAGTTTTTTAGAGTCAGATGTTTAAGATAAATGACTGGATTTCCCGAGACTCCAAAGTTCTAGATCTTGGTTGTGGAGATGGATCTCTTCTTTACGATTTAAGGAAAGAAAAATCTGCTTCCGGTTTGGGTATTGAAATAGATGCCGAAAAAATAAAAGGCTGTTTAAAAAAAGGAATCTCAGTTATCGAACAAGATATCGATAGTGGTTTAGAAAATTTTGGCAACCAATCTTTTGATTATGTTGTCATGAGTCAATCTATCCAGGCTCTTAAAAAACCCGAAGTAGCTTTAGAGGAGATTGTTCGAATTGGAAAAGAATGTATTGTTTCTATTCCAAATTTTGCAAATATTAAATGCAGGCTTCAACTTTTTTTTAAAGGACAAATGCCAGTTTCAAGTGCTTTGCCATACGATTGGTACTCAACACCAAATTTACATCTTTGCTCTTTAGAGGATTTCGAGGAACTTTGTGATAAATCTAATATCAAAATTGTTGAGAGAAAACTTTCAAAAATAAATGGCGAAGAAAGAATTCTAATGAAACTTTTACCAAATCTATTTTCAGAAGTGGCCCTTTATAAGCTTGTCAAAAAAAATTGAAGATTGTTATTGCAACTTTTAACAAAGGTAAATTCAAAGAATTCAAAGACTTATTTAGTAACTCCAGTTTTGAGATTCTGTCTTTAAAAGACTTCACAACTGAAGACATTGATGAGACCGGAAGCTCTTATGAAGAAAATGCGATGTTAAAAGCTAAAAAAGCGAGTGAGCTCAGTAATTATCCCTCGCTTGGAGATGACTCAGGTCTTGAAGTTAAATTACTGAATAATGATCCCGGACTTTTTTCTGCTCGATATTCAGGAAAAAATGCAACTGATGAAACAAATATAAAAAAATTACTCAAAGCAATTAAAAATTTAGAAAATGCTAAAGCAAAATTTGTTTCTACATTAGCGTTTTACGATCCACAAAAGAATCTTGAGCTTTTTTCTTTTGGCGAATTAGAAGGAGAAATCATCAAAGAAAAAAAAGGCGATAAAGGATTTGGTTACGACCCAATTTTTAAAATTAAAAATTCTTGTCAAACTTTGGCAGAGGTCTCTTTTAAAGAGAGAATGAAAATAAGTCACAGAGCAAAATCTACTCAAGAAATGCTTAAGCATCTAAATCACTTATATAAGTAAAAACTTCTCTACCCTCCTCTATCGCTTTCCCCTCATATTTTGTTTGTATGGGTTTGAGTGACTGCAAAATATTTGGATCATGCAATAATTTGAATTCTGCAAAGTCTTTTTTTATATCATCGGCATAATCTTGCCAGTCTGTTTTGACGATTAAGCGTCCCTTTTCTTTTAGATTTTGTTTTACGAGATTTATAAAATTTTGGTCTATTAACCGTCTTTTCCAATGTTTTTTTTTCGGCCAAGGATCAGGAAATAAAATAAAAATAAAATCAAAAAAAGGTTTTTCAATTTTTACTAAAAAATCTTTTGCATCGCCGTAAAACAAACATATGTTTTTTAAATCATGAATTTGCACCTGTTTCAAAACGGAGGCAATTCCAGACTTAAAAACTTCGATCCCAAAAAAGTTCATATTAGAGTTGGCCATTGCTTTTTCAATTAAGTTGTTACCATCTCCAAAGCCTATTTCAAGAATATTAATTTTTTTTTCCGGAAGTAATGTTGATAAATGGCTAACTTCTTTTGAATCAAAAAAATTCTTATTTTTAAATTTCTCGAAAATTACTAGATCTTTTTTGGATGTTCTGCTGCGAACATGTACAAAAGATTTAACCTCTCTTTTCAAGACTCAATAATGCCTTTTTCTGGAGAGCTAGGACTAGGTTGGGATTTAGGAATTCTTCCTGATTTGTAGGCAAGCCTTCCTGATTCAACTGCTAATTTCATTGCTAGGGCCATCTGAGTAGGATTTTCAGATTTTGCAATGGCGGTGTTTAATAAAACTGCATCAGCTCCCATTTCCATTGCTATTGAAGCATCTGAAGCAGTACCAATACCAGCATCGATAATGACTGGCACAGAAACTGAATCAATAATTTTATGAATTTTTTGAGGCTCTGCAATACCCTGACCAGAGCCAATGGGAGCAGCTAATGGCATTATGGAAACACATCCAATATCTTCTAGTTTCATGCAACTTTCATAATCAGCTGTGCAATAAACCATTACCTCAAAACCGTCTCTTACTAAAATTCCTGCTGCCTCGATGGTCGAATCCATATTTGGTAGTAACGTTTTTGGGTCATCAAGTACTTCTAATTTTAGTAAGTTTTTACCACCCAAAATCTCTCTACCTAATTTGGCCATCCGCACTGCATCTTTTGTTGAATAGGCACCAGCAGTATTAGGAAGAATTGTGTATTTATCCGGAGATATGTAATCAAGAATTGAAGAATCTTTATCGTTTTGAAGGTCTATTCTTCTAACAGCAACGGTAACAATTTCTGCTCCCGAAGCTTCAATAGATGCGATTGCTTCAGCTTCATCTTTATATTTACCTGTACCTACTAGAAGTCTTGATGAGTAGCTTTTTCCGGCAACGACTAAGCTGTCCTGAGTCAATTAGCCACCACCTATCGCTTTTACAATTTCTACTTTATCTCCATCTTTAAGATTGGTTTCCTGCCAATCCGATCTAAAAACCAAATTCTCATTTATTTCAATTGCAATGTGTTTGGAAGATATATTTAGAGACTCTAAGACAGAGACGATATTTGTTTCTTGAGGAAATTTTTTTAAATCGCCGTTTATGAAGATTTTTATTGGAGAGCTTACCAAAATTTAGCTCAATTTTTCCTTAATCACGTCCATGGCAGATTTTTCAATTTGCCTTATTCGTTCTGCGCTAACTCCATATTTATCAGATAGTTCGTGAAGAGTGGGTTTCATGTCACTAAGCCAACGATCCATTAAAATTTCTTTGCTTCTTTGATCTAATTCAGAAATAGCAGAAAGAAGTTCGCTATTGTTGTGTTTTTCTAAATCACTTTTTTCAATGAGCTCTGCTGGATCCATGCTTGAATCAGAAATGTAATTAGCGGGACTGTAAGATGCCTGATCGTCATTGGCTTCTGCAGGTGGGTCAAAAGAAACATCTGAAGAATTCATTCTGGATTCCATTTCTTTTACAGATTTTTCATCTACACCTAATTCGGAGGAAATCATTTTTACTTCATCAGAAGAGAGCCAATTTAACTCTTTTCTTTTACTTCTAAGATTAAAGAAAAGCTTTCTTTGAGCTTTCGTAGTTGCTACTTTGACGATTTTCCAATTTTTTAAAATGTATTCATGAATTTCAGATTTTATCCAATGAATCGCAAAGGATATGAGCCTGACGCCAACTTCTGGATTGAATTTCCTTACAGCTTTCATAAGGCCAACGTTCCCTTCTTGAATAAGATCTGCTTGAGGAAGGCCATATCCGGAGTAGCCTCTGGCCACATGAGCAACAAACCTCAAATGTGCCATTACAAGCTTTCTAGCCGCTTCCAAGTCATTATTATAGTAAAGCTCTTCGGCAAGTTTTTTCTCCTCTTCAGGAGTCAAAATAGAGATATTTTGAATAGAATTAAGATAGGACTCCAGGTTTTGTCCCGGAGAAGAAATATCCATAGGTTGTAGTTCTTTACCCATAACTGAGGATTTTATACCTTTTTTTCATCTTTTTAGAAATAATTTACTAAAAAAGTTATAAAAATAGTTTAAGAATCTATTTGCCTCAGAAAATCCAACCTTTTTTTATTAGAAAAAGCAAAAAATCCCTTAATTAACTGCTTTTCGTTCATATCATAAGAAATCTCATGAAGGTCTGTATCCAATACATCTCCTCCAAAAGCTTTTAAAATAGCGTGTCCAGCTGCGATATCCCAGGAATAAATATCTCCAAATCTAGGATAAAGGTCTGCTATTCCTTCACAAATCCTACAAAACTTTATCGAACTTCCCATTCTAATAACTTTAGATCCCTTAAATTTAGACATTACTTTTGCACAAAAATCCATTTCTTCTTCACTACTGTGAGATTTACTAATTAAAACATTGCAGATTTGATTGTTCTTATTAGAAAGAGACACCATTTTTTCATCAATAATTTTTTTTGGTGGTAAATCAGTACCGCCTAAAAAGATGCTATCTTTCATGGGTTGATAGATAGCGCCAAGTATTGGTTTTTGTTTGTTAATTAGGGCAATGTTTAAAGTAAATTCATCACTGCCATTTATTAATTCTTTTGTACCATCTATAGGATCTATGATCCAAGCATATTCAGAATTTGCTTTTTCTTGGTTAGTCTCTTCAGAGATGAGTGCAAAATCTTGATTAATTTTTTGTAGCTCTTTTCTTATGAATTGGTCTACCTCGGTATCTAAGATTGTCAGAGGAGAGTTATCTTTTTTATAACTTACCTTAAGATCTATTGAGTCAAAATTAACAAAAAACTTTTTCGCGCTTTTGAATATTTTAATTAACTTTTCTGAGATATGAGTTTGATTCACTTTATTCATCATTATTTTTATAAATACTATTTATAAATTACAATAACACTCTAATTAGAGAACATATTATGGTTGATAAAGAAGATTTATTGAAACAAGCTGAAGACATTCATTCCGGTCTAAAGAGACTTAGTCTGAAAAATAGAAAGGTTGTAATGCCTCATCATAAGGAGTTTGAGTTAATTGAGGAACTTGAAGAGCTTTCAATAGATTTGATTGAAAAACTTAAAAAGTAAAAAGGAGTTGAAATGACAAATAAATATACTTGTTTTGATTTAGAAATAAAAAACAAAGTGGCGTATGTAACCATGTGTCGACCAGATGAATACAATACAATGAATAAAGCGTTTTGGTCAGAATTGCCTCATCTTGTTGAAAAAATATCTGATGATGCCAGTGCAAGGGTAATAGTCCTATCTTCTACAGGAAAACATTTTTGTGCCGGAATGGATTTAGCTAACTTTTCATTGAGCGACAATCCCACTGAGCCAAAATCTTCCAATACCCATAATGGAATGAAAAAGGAAGCAGGTTTTAGAATCACTCTAGACCTTCAACATACAATCACTTCTCTTGAAAAAGCAAGAATTCCAGTTATTTCAGCTATTCAAGGAGGTTGTATAGGTGGTGGTTTAGACCTGGCAACAGCAACAGATATGAGATTCTGTACTAAAGAAGCTTTCTTTTGTATCCAAGAAATTAATATTGGGATGGCAGCAGATGTTGGAACTTTGCAAAGAATTCCAAGATTGATTCCAGAAGGAGTAGTAAGAGAATTAGCCTACACAGGCAGAAGGTTTTTTGCTGATGAAGCAAAAGCTCATGGCTTGGTAAACAAAGTTTTTGATTCCCATGAAGAAATGATGTCAGCGGTGAAAATTATTGCAGAAGAAATTGCTTCCAAAGGTCCTTTGGCAGTTGCGGGAACAAAAGAAATTCTTAATTATGGACGAGATCATACAATTGAAGAGTCTTTAAATCATGTTGCTTTGTGGAATGCTGCAATGGGAATTAGTGATGAGATGTCTGTAGCCTTTGAAGCAAAAGCAAATAATAAAGATCCAGAGTTTGATGATTTAATTCCAAGAACTGGAAAAAAATATCTTGATGGTGGATATCAAGGGTAGATTATTTTCTTAGAAAAACTGGGCTATCTTCAGTCGAATCTTTTTTAGAAAATTTATAGCCGTCTAGGTTGAATTTTTGAAGATCTTCAGAAGTTTTAGCTCGATTTTCAATCAAATACTTAGCCATTAATCCTCTAGCCTTTTTCGCGTAAAAGCTAATTATCTTGAATTGGCCGTTTTTAAAATCTTTGAAGACCGGACTGATGACTCGGCTTTTCAACTTTTCAGTATCAACAGATGAAAAATATTCAATAGAAGCAAGATTCACCAAAATAGAAGTTGCTTTTAGATCTTTGTTTAAATGATTGGTAATTTCTTCTTTCCAAAACTCATACAAATCCTTGTTTTTTGCAACAGAAATTTTAGTACCCATCTCAAGACGGTAAGGCAAAATAATATCTAATGGTTTTAAAACTCCATAAAGTCCGGAAAGGATCCTGAGGTGTTTTTGTGCAAAATTTATGTCTTGTTTTGAAAGTTTTTCAAACTCCAGTCCTTGATAGACATCTCCTTTAAAAACAAATCCAGCTTGTTTCGCATGAGCTGAAGGTTTGGTTGCTTGAGACCAATTCTGGAATCTATCATGGTTTAAAGCAGAAATTTTTTCACTGACTCCCATTAAAGAAGACAACTCAGATTTATTGAATTTCTTCATAGTAGACACTAAATTTTTAGATTTAGGCAAAAAAGGCGGTACTGAGAAATCCAGTCCCTTTTCTGAAAAAGAATAATCTAACGTCTTAGCTGGAGATAGAACTATAATCATTACAGTATTATTAAATCATATTTCAATGCTCAAAAAAATTACCAAAACCATTGAGAATATACTTAATTTATTTCCTTTCTTTTTCGGAAATATTTCTTCTTGGCTCATTTTATTAATGATTTTTCTAAGCTCGATGATTGTCATCTTAAGATACGTTTTTGAAATCGGAGTAGTTGCAATGCAAGAACTGCTCGTCTATTCACATGGGATGCTTTTTCTATTTTATGCCGCATTAGCTCTTAAAGATGATGCGCATGTCAGAGTAGACATTTTCTACAGAGAATTGTCGGATAAAAGAAAAAGAATGGTAAATATTTTTGGAAATCTGTTTTTTTTACAACCCTTTGCTTGGGTAATTTTAATATTTTCATTTGAATACGTTTACTTCGCTTGGTCTATCAATGAAATTTCTCCAGAACCAGGTGGTCTTCCTTTTGTGTATCTTTTCAAAACAAGCTTAATTATTTTTCCTGTTCTTTTGATCCTTCAGAGCTTTTCAGAGCTGATTAAATTGGTTTTCAAAAATGATTGATTTTCTGCCACTAATCCTTTTTGCCTTGGTTTGTATCTTTTTACTTTTTGGTTTCCCTGTTGCTTTTACTTTGGCTGGGGTTTCAATAATTTTTGCTTTGATAACAAGTTTTTTTGGTGTTTTTGATTTGTTTCTTTTAGAAACTCTGCCAAATAGGATTTTCGGCGTGATGACAAATTCTACTTTGATAGCAGTTCCTTTGTTTATTTTTATGGGAGTATTATTGGAAAAATCAAAAGTTGCAGAAGAACTTCTGCTTAAAATGTCTGACTTTTTTTCTGGTTTTAGAGGTGGGCTTGGTCTTTCGGTAATTTTTGTTGGAGCTTTACTTGCAGCCAGTACAGGCATTGTTGGAGCTACAGTTATTGCGATGGGTTTGATTTCTTTACCCGCATTTTTAAAACAAGGATATCCACACGATCTTTCTACTGGCTTAATTTCTGCTACCGGTACTTTGGGACAAATCATCCCTCCTTCTATTGCCTTGGTTATTTTAGGAGATGTGTTGTCTTCAGCCTATCAACAATCGCAGCTTAGTCAGGGAATTTTTACAGCCAAAACAATTTCGGTGGGGGATCTATTCTTGGCAGCTATAGTTCCAGGATTAATGTTGCTGTGTTTTTATGCAATTTATTTTCTTTTCAAATCAAGAAACTTGGAACTTACTTCAAATGATGTACAAAGCTCAATAAAAACTATTGATTTAATAAAAGTCATTGCCCCGCCTTTTATTTTGATCATAACTGTTTTGGGCAGCATTATTTTTGGAATTGCTTCACCAACAGAGGCATCCGGTTTGGGCGCTTTGGGAGCAATTCTGATTGCAGTGCTAAATAATAAATTAAATTTTCAAACTTTAGCTGAAACTGTAAAACAATCAGCCGCCATAACTTCTATGGTTTTCATCATTTTAATAGGTGCTTCTGTTTTTTCTTTGGTTTTTAGAGGTTTGGGAGGAGAAGAACTCATCGAGCAAATATTTAACTCTATTCCAGGAGGCCTTTTCGGTTCCATGATTTTAGTTATGGTTTTAATCTTTCTGTTGGGTTTTATCCTGGATTTCATCGAAATAAGTTTTGTTATAGTGCCAATTGTAGGGCCAGTGTTGATGGCCATGGGAGCAGATCCAATTTGGCTTGGTATTATGATTGCAATCAATTTACAAACTTCTTTCTTAACTCCACCATTTGGTTTTGCTTTGTTTTATCTGAGAGGTGTTGCACCAGAAAACATCAAAACAATTTCTCTATATAAAGGAGTGATACCATTTATAATAATCCAGTTGGGTCTTTTGATTTTATTAGCCATTTTTCCAACAATCGTAACTTTTTTACCAAGTTATTTATATTAAATGAATAACAAACATCTAGTTAACTTGGGATATTTCTTCATATGGGGAGATTTTTTGTTAGTTATATTTTTTGTTCATTCTCTGTTTGTTAGTCCAATTACCGTTGAGATGTATTTTTCTGAGTATCTACAAATATCCTTGTATTTATTCAATTGGATTAAAACTTGGAGCGAATTTTTTGATTGGTGGGTGGAAATTATTTATACCTGGCCGGCAGCACTAATTTTCTTTATCAGATATTTTGTTTCAACCTCGATAGGTATTTGGTTGGTAAGAAAATACAATTAGTTTAGTTCCCTCATTTCATATACTGCTTTTTCTGAAATTTTGTGATACTTGGAAACATTCTTTTTGAAATTTTCTTGAGACTCAAATATCCTTTTGGATAAAGAATCTTCAGCAATAAAATCTTTCAAAAGTTTAGAAGTAATTTCTTTAAATTTTTTCAAAACATCGTCAGGAAGTCTTTTTAGTATCACCCCGTGAGTATTTACCAATGTTTCCAAAGCTTGATTATTCCTAGCAGTGTATTCATCCAACATATCCTGATTCACTGCCCTGCTTGCAGTTCTTACTATTTCTTGAAGATCAGAAGGTAAAGAAGCGAAAGCTTCTTTATTGATAATTACTTCTAAAGTGGGACCCGGTTCATGCCACCCTGGATAGTAATAATATTTTGCTGCTTGGTGTAATCCAAAGGTCTGGTCATTATATGGCCCAATCCATTCTGCAGCATCTATAACTCCTGTTTGGAGATTCGTAAAGATTTCGCTGCCTGGCATTAAGACTGCTTCCCCACCTGCCTCTGTCCAAACTTTTCCAGCCAAACCAGGAATTCTCATTCTGGTTCCTTTGATATCCTCTAAAGAATTTATTTCTTTATTAAACCAGCCTGCCATTTGCACACCAGTATTACCGCCTGCCAGAGGAATCAAATTAAATTTATCATAAGCTTCCTCCCAAAGCTCTAAGCCACCTCCATAATGGAGCCAAGCATTCATCTCTTGAGCGTTTAAGCCAAAGGGCAAAGCAGTAAAAAATTGTGCCGAAGGAGCTTTACCAATCCAGTAATAAGATGCTCCATGACCGATCTCAACTGTGCCTCGAGAAACCGCATCAAAAACCTCTAAAGCAGGAACGAGCTCTCCACTGCCATAAACTTTTATTTGCAGTCTGCCTGCTGACATTTTGTTTACTAATTTGGAAAGATTCTCAGCTCCTAAGCCGACCCCAGGGTAATTTTTGGGCCAAGTAGTTACCATTCGCCAAGTGAATGTCTTTTCGGATTCTTTAAACGCAGTATTTGCTTCTTCTTGCTCACATGCAATGAAGAAAGTTAGTACAAAAAGTAAAACTAAACTTTTTTTAAATTTGCGAAACTTAAAACCAGCCATTTTATTCCTTCTTTAGTGAAATTAACTTCAACTCTAGCATTGGCACCCTCTCCTTCATAGTTAAGAATGGTTCCTTCACCAAATACATCGTGCGTTACCAAGTCACCCAAAGAAAACTCTTCGCCTTTAAACTCAGTACCACCAACAATTTTGGGGACGAAGCCTTTTGAACTTGGTGTTTCTGATGACATTCTTATCTCATACTTCAACTCATCAGGAATTTCTTTTAAGAATCTAGATATCGGACTGAAACTTTCCATCCCATACATGTTTCTTACTTCTGCATAGGTTAAATAAAGTCTTTCCATTGCTCTAGTGATACCAACGTAACAGAGCCTTCTTTCTTCTGCCAATTGCCTTGGGTCTTCTAAAGATCTTTTGTGAGGGAATAAACCTTCTTCGCATCCAGCCATAAATACCAGTGGGAATTCTAAACCCTTAGCTGAATGGAGAGTCATCATTTGTATTGCATCTTCGTCAATATCTGCTTGATTTTCGCCTGCATCTAAAGAAGCTTGGTCAAGAAATATCTCCAATTCGTTTCTATCGTCATCAGCGTCTTCGCCTATGGGATTGAAACCAGATGCTGCAGAAACAAGTTCCTCTAAATTCTCTTTTCTTGATCTGCCTTTTTCTCCAGGTTCTTTTGCGTGAAAATCTTTCAAACCAGTTATGTTGATAATTTCATCAAAAATTTCTCCAAGACCTTTGTTTTCAGTATCAGTTTTTAGCTGAGAAACTGTTTCGATGAAATGAGATAAGGCTCTGGAAGATTTCTTTAAATTGTCTTTAGAAATAGATTCTGCTGCTTTCCATAAGGATATGTTTTCAGCTCTGGCATGCTCCCGCACGTTGTCTAAGGTTTTTGCACCAATGCCTCTTGTAGGTACATTTACTATTCGCTCAAAAGCTGCGTCATTATCAAAATCTACAAGTAATTTTGAGTAACTCAGGGCGTTTTTAATCTCCATTCTTTCATAGAACCTTACTCCGCCATAAATTCTATAAGGCAACTCGGCTCGCAAAATACTATCCTCCAAAACGCGGGATTGAGCATTTGATCTGTACAATATTGCTACATCATTAAGAGACCTTCCCTCGTCGATCCAGTTTTTTATGATATCGACAATAAAACTTGCCTCATCTCTTTCGTTGAATGCGCGGTAAATTTTTAAAGGCTCGCCTTCTTTGTTCTCCGACCAAAGTTTTTTGCCTAATCTTTCGGGATTATTTGCAATAACTGCATTGGCAGAGGAAAGAATATTTTTTGTAGATCTATAGTTTTGCTCGAGCTTAATGGTTTTCACTTTCTTAAAATCTTTTTGAAACCTTTTGATGTTTGCGCTTTTTGCCCCTCTCCAGCTGTAAATTGATTGATCATCATCTCCAACAACTGTCATAAAACTTTTTTTACCTAAGAGTTTTTTTAATAAAAGATATTGAATTTCATTGGTATCTTGAAATTCATCAACCAAAATGTGTTCAAACCTATTCTGATAGTGCTCTAAAATTGCTTTGTTATTGGATAGCAATTCAAAAGACCGCAAGAGGATTTCAGCGAAATCAACTAATCCTTCTTGGTCACAAACTTTTTGGTACTCATTCATGATGTCGACCATTTTTTTTTCAACAAAAGAAGCACTGGACTTTATTTTTGCTTTTCTTCTGCCTTCTTCTTTTTGATTGTTAATAAACCATTGTGCTTGTGAGGGCTGCCAGGTTGCATCATCTAATTCTAGAGATTTTATGACTCTCTTTATCACCCTATTTTGATCTTCTGAATCTAAAATAGAAAAGCTTTTTGGTAAGCCAGCTTCTTCCCAATGCCTTCTTAACATCCTATGAAATAAAGAGTGAAAAGTGCCACACCACATCTGATTAAGTTGTTCGCCAAGAATATTTTCTATTCGGCCTCTCATTTCTTTTGCTGCTTTATTGGTGAAGGTAACAGTTAATAAAGACATGGGGTTCAGGTTGTGAACCTTACACAACCAAGCAACCTTATGCGTGATAACTCGGGTTTTTCCTGAGCCAGCTCCTGCTAGAATCAAAGAGAACTGAGATTCGTCTGATACGGCTTCTCTCTGAGGAGAATTTAGATCATCCAATATATAAGATACATCCATATATTTTTATTTTAAGCTAAAGTAGATTCTTTATATTAATAACATTTATGAAAGATTTTGAAAATTCTTTAGATACAATGCTTGAAAAAGCTTTTTTGACTATATCTAACGGAGTTGATGACGCAAAAAGTTACTTTCATACCCCAACTGTGTGCACTTTTGAAGGTCAAGAAATATCAGCAAGAACTGTTGTACTCAGAGACTTCAATGAACAAGAAAGAGTTTTAAGGTTTCATACCGATCGAAGGTCGCCAAAAATTTCTCAAATTAAAGAAAATAAAAGTGCTACGGTTCATGCTTATGATCAAGAAGAAAAAATTCAGATTAGATTAAAAGGAAGTATTGAAGTTCATCATCAAAATTCCATAGCTGAAAAGGCATGGGAAAATACTAGAGAAATGTCCAAAGAATGTTACTCGGTAAAAGACTCTCCCAGCAAAAAGATAGACAATCCTGTTGAATTTGATATTGATAAAAACCAAATTGATAGGGAAATGGGTTATGAAAATTTTGCAGTAAATCTTTTTACCTTTCAGAGCCTAGAAATCTTATATTTAAAAAGAGCGGGTCATAGAAGAGCAATCTTTGAATGGCTAAATAATGATGTAAAAAAGAACTGGTTGATACCTTAATTCACGGTATTAGCTAAAACTAAAATAACGCCAGTTACGATCAAGAGAATTCCAAATGAAACAAGCAAAGACGGAAACTCTTGATATTTGATTGCTCCCAAAATTGCAATTAAGACAATTCCTACTCCCGACCAAATTGCGTACGCAACAGAAACCGATATATGTTGAAAAGTTAAAGATAGAAAATAGAAACTTACAGCATAACTGAAGACAACAACAAGGTTGGGAATCATTTTTGTGAAGCCTTCTGTATCTCTTAAAAAAAGAGTACCAACAACCTCTAAAACGATTGCTAAAAAGAGAAAGGTGTAAGGCAATACCATAATTCTTTTTTTAAATTGTAATCAAAAAATTAAAAACTATCTCGGAAAGTTAAGCTATTCAATTATTTAAATTTCAAGTTAAAATTAACTCATGAGTAAACATAAAGCTTTGGACATGTTCGGTAGGTCTGGGAATCCCACATTGAGTGATGCGACTTTTGCTGATTTTGAAAACGTAGATCAAAAAACCATGACTTTACAGGGAACTGTAAACAAGGTTGGTATTCTTTTAGCTCTGGTTGTTTTAAGTGCCGCCTACACTTGGAATGTTTATTTTGTAACTGGCAGTCCTGGAGCATTGATGCCAATTGGGCTTTTTGGTGGCATGATTTTTGCTCTTATTACCATCTTTAAAAAAAACTGGGCGATGTATACCGCACCCATTTACGCCATTTTGGAAGGTCTTTTTTTAGGTGGAATTTCCGCCATTTTTGAGAATCAGTATCCAGGAATAGTGATTCAAGCAACTGGCTTAACTTTTGGTACTTTGGCTTCTTTATTGGTGCTTTATAAAACAGGGGTTATAAAGCCTACAGAGAATTTCAGACTGATGGTAGTTTCAGCCACCATGGGGATTGCATTGCTCTATGTGGTTAGCTTCATTATGAGTATGTTTGGTACAGGCATCGGTTTTATTCATGACAATGGAATTTTTGGTATTGGATTTAGCCTTTTTGTTGTGGGTATTGCGGCTTTGAATTTGGTTCTAGACTTTGACTTCATAGAGGAAGGGTCTGAGAAAAATGCTCCAAAATACATGGAGTGGTTTGGTGCTTTTGCCTTAATGGTCACACTGATTTGGCTTTACTTGGAAATGCTTAGACTGCTTGCAAAGCTCAGAAGCAGATAGCGTGTCACTGACAAATATCTTTTTTTTACTCTTAACGATTGTCTCCCTTGCAGTATTCTTTTTTTTTGGTCGCTTTAGAGCATCGGAAAAACAACTAAATAGAGAAGATCGGATCGATTGGTCTAACAGAAGATATGATTTTCTAAAATACTTTCTGCTTATTCTTTTTTTGGCGATAGGTATAGCGTTTTTGATCAGAACTTTCGCCTAGAATAAATTTAATGATTGATACCGAAGTTTTAATAATTGGTGGTGGTGCTGCTGGATTAACTGCAGCAATTGAGCTTAGCCAGAAGCACAAGGTATCTGTTATTTCAAAAGAAACGATTGTTGATAGCTCTACTTGGTATGCCCAAGGTGGAATAGCTGCAGTGATGGGAGAAAAAGATACGGTCGAAGAGCATATTGCTGATACCTTGGAGGTTGGAGATGGAATTTGTGATAAGGGTGCTGTTGCCCACTGCGTAAAAAATAGTAAATCAGCAATTGATTGGCTTATTGAGATGGGCGTCAACTTTACAATGACGCAAGATGGAGAAAAATTACATCTTACTCAAGAAGGTGGACATTCAAAAAGACGTGTCGCGCATTCTAAAGACACAACTGGTAAAGAAGTATCAAATTCTTTGATAGCTAGAGCAAGAAAAATAAAAAATATAACAATTTATGAAAATCATCTTGCAGTTGATTTGATAACAAGCAATCGCTCGTGTCTGGGGGCTTACGTATTCGATAAAAAAAAAGAAGGAGTCGTAACTTTTAAATCAAATGCAACAATTCTTGCATCTGGAGGAGCAAGTAAGGTTTATTTATACACAAGCAATCCAGATGGGACTAGTGGCGATGGTATGGCGCTGGCTTGGCGAGCAGGCTGTGAATTATCCAATATGGAATTTAACCAATTTCACCCAACTTGTCTTTATCATCCAGAAGCAAAATCTTTTTTAATTAGCGAAGCTCTAAGAGGCGAAGGTGCTTATTTACTAAATCATGAAAACAAAAGATTCATGAAAAAGTATCACAAAAAGAACGAGTTAGCTCCAAGAGATGTAGTGGCTAGATCAATAGACGAAGAAATGAAAAAAACAGGTAAAGACTTTATGTTTCTTGATATTAGCCATAAGCCAAAAAATATGATTTTAAAATCTTTTCCTGCAATTCATAAAAAATGTTTGAGTTATGGATTTGATATCACAAAGGACAAAATACCCATTGTTCCCGCAGCTCACTACTCATGTGGCGGTGTTAAGACGGGCTTGTCAGGTGAGACAAATATAAAAAATCTCTATGCTATTGGAGAAACAGCGTGTACCGGATTGCATGGTGCCAACAGAATGGCAAGCAACTCTCTATTGGAATGTGTTGTTTTTGCCAAGTCTGCGGCTTTACACATCGAAAAGAATTTTGATGTTAACAAAAAAAAGCTTAAGGATTGGGACTCCTCAAAAGTCATTAGATCAGGTGAGAATGTTCTTATCTCTCATAATTGGGATGAAACCAGAAGATTGATGTGGGACTACGTTGGAGTTGTCAGAACAAATGATCGGCTGTTAAAAGCAAAAGAAAAAATTAAAATCATCCAAAGTGAAGTAGAGAGTTTTTACAAAAACTTTGAGTTAAATTCAGACTTTATTGAGTTGAGAAATTTAGTTCTAGTTGCGAGGTTGATTATCGAAAGTGCAATTTTGAGAAAGGAAAGCAGAGGTCTTCACTACAACATAGATTTCCCAAATAAAATCAGAAGTGGAACTTCTTCAGTAATTTCAAAAAAGAACTTAAAGTTGCTTGATTAAGTCTCGCATGGAAAGAACTCCAACAAGCTTTCCTTCGTCCATTACCGCAAGGTGGCGAATCTGATTTTCCATCATTAGGTCAAGAGCCTCTAACTTTGTACATTGCGGTGTAACGCTAATGATATTTTTAGACATTATTTCTTTGACCTCATTATTTAAGGCTTCTTTCCCTTTTCTGGAAATGAGTTCGATTACATCTCTCTCTGTAACGATGCCCTCAAGGTCTTGTGGGTCATTTGTATCAGAACAGTATACCAATAAAGCTCCAATTCTATTTTTATCCATTATTCTGCATGCCTCGTTAATGGAAGAGTTTCTAGCAACAGCAAATATATCCCAATATCTTTGGTTTAAAAGCAATGATTCTATGTTTTCAGACATTAAGTGAGATGATTTATGGAGTTTTTTGTTTATAATACTTCAAATCTTAGGAGATTTAAAAATGATATTTAAAAAAGGAATTAAATTATTGTCTCTATCTATTCTTTTCTTGGGATTAAGTTCCCTAATGTATGCTGATAAGGGCTTTATTACTGTCGATGGAAAAAACATCGAAATGGATGTTGAAAGACAATATCAAGCACCTGCAAGCTATCCAAGAAAAGCTTTGAGACTTGCTAAAGAAGGTTACGTGATCGTTGAATTCGATGTCAGCGCGGACGGTGATGTCATAGATCCTTTTATTTTAGAAGGCGAACCTGCAGGACTTTTCGATAGAGCAGCAATGAAATCTATCAGAAAGTGGATTTACCAGCCGCCAATATATGAAGGTGTGCCTGTCCAAGTAAATGATGTGCAAGTTAAATTATCTTTCCGAGTTCAATAAGATCTTAGATTTTTGCGCATAAATGCGTATCAGAACAGTATTAATTGGGATTGGCCTAGTAGGAAACTTACTGCTAGCCCTTTCCTTGTTTTTTTTATTCAACTATAGGGATACCACACAGAAAAGTTTTGCCAATGAGTCTCTCGTTTCAACGTACGAGGCTGCATGGTTTCAGACCCTAGAAACTTCAATTGATGCGATTTCTGCCTGGCTTCCAGTAACTGGAGAAAGGGGTAATTATTGGGATCCTGAAAACCCCATTTACCCTGAAGAGGAACTCTCTTCACCTGATGACTCATTTGCTAATCCATTGATCCAATTCATCACGGATAAAAACATTGGGGAAGCGGGATATCTCCTGGATCTAATGTTTGAGTTTGATTTGGATGAGGGAAATTTAAGTTTCATCAAAGCTTATTATCCGGATGGACAGAGATTTTATTGTTCCAGTGCACTGGACTTGTCTGGAATCGATGCGTGTAGTCCTCAAGCGAAAAATGAATACGATAATAATCTTGATGAATTTCTCATTGATGCAGGCAAGAGGCCAAGAAGATTTTTACAAAAAATTGTAGACTCGTCTGGAGAAAAAATTTCTACCTTAAACCAAATGATGGCCTTCCCGATAAAGGCTTTTAGCAGAAATGCTGAAGCAATTATCGTCATGGGAATAGATGTAAGAAAATCCATGGAGACTTTTGGCGATGAATTTGAACTTGTTACTGCAGTACAAACAGAAGAAGGAATCATTTCATTGGGTGACGATTATGCGAGATATGAGTCAGGCTTGGAGTTAGACGAAACTTCTAATTTTGGAATTACCAACATTAAAGGTCATGTTGATAAGGCAAATTCAAACTTAGAAGAATTTGGTAATAGGACTTCTACAAGAGATTCAGACTTAGGGTCCCTCATCACATTGCTTCCATTGAGTTCTTACCTTTCATCAGACAAAGCACAATTATTTATTTTCAGAGATGAAAGCGAAAGTATCGCTCAGGAAAATGCGATCTTAAATTCAATTTACATAATCATTACAATTGTAATCTTTCTGGTGATTGCTTTGACTTCAGGAATTCTTGCTAATGTTTTTGGGTCGGTAAATAAAGCAATTGAGGTTTTACAGGCTCTCACTAGTGGAGACTTATCTAAAACCATGCCGCAGAGAAGAGGTCTTTTGAGATCTGAAAATGATGAGGTTGGTGAGCTTGCTAAAGCTCTAGAAATTTATAGAGGCCATTTAAATGAAATGGAAAATATCAGAACTGAACAGGCACGTAGAAGAAAAGAAAGGGATACTGCGATCATAGAAAAAATGAGTATTCTTGCCGATGAGCTTGAAGGAGATTCAAGAACCTTAATTCTTAACGATATTAATAAAATGCAAAATCTAGCTCAAGAAAGCTCACAGGATAAAGGAGAAGAAGCTTCAGTTGAATTAATGACAGTTGCATTCACAAGAATGGCAGATGAAGTACAAGTTCTTATAGACACAAGGACTAAAGAAATGGAGGAGTCTCGAGATGAAGCGCTAGAGGCCAATGAACAAAGAAGTAAGTTTTTTGCCAATATGAGTCACGAACTCAGAACGCCATTGAATGCAATTTTAGGATACGGCGAAATGCTTTATGAGGAATGTGAAGATTTAGGTTATGAAGATTTAATGCCTGATCTTAAGAAGATTACTACTTCTGGAACACATCTCTTGTCTCTGATTAATAATATTTTAGACCTTTCAAAAATAGAATCAGGAAAAATGGAGCTTTTCATAACCAGCTTCGAAATTGAAAAAGTGGTTGAAACTCTTAGAGATATCAATGCACCTTTGGCAGCGAAAAATGACAATGGCTTCAAGATAAATATTCAAGAAGCTATAGGATCAATGTCTCAGGACGAAACAAAACTAAGACAGTGTGTGACAAATTTCTTAAGCAATGCCTTCAAATTTACCAAAAATGGTCTGGTTACCTTAGATGTTACTTCTGTCATGAAAAACGAAGTTGAGATGATTGAATTTAAGGTAACTGATGATGGGGAAGGCATGAGCGAAGAAGGAGTAGCAAAAGTCTTCGAAGAATATGAGCAAGCTGAAAGATCTACCTCTGCAACTCATGGTGGAACAGGCCTAGGCCTGCCAATTAGTAAAAGATTTGCTGAATTAATGGGTGGTGGCGTAACAGTATCTAGTGAAAAAGGAGTTGGATCTGTATTTTCCGTTTTTATTCCAAGAACCTGTGATGAATCTGAAGAGCTTGAAAATGAAGAAATATCTTCATTGGAGGGAGAAAACTTATGTGTGCTAATTGATGATGATGTAGCGATGCATGACTTGATAAAAAGAACTGTGAAAAAAGCCGGCATGACCTTAATTGGAGCAACTAATGGTGAACAAGGCCTGAATATGATTAGAGAGTCAAAACCTAAACTCATTTTATTAGATGTCTTAATGCCTGGAAGGGATGGTTGGTCAATTCTAAAAGAATGTAAATCCGATGAATCAATAAAAGATATTCCCGTAATTATGGTTTCCCAGATGTCGCAAGAAACTTTGGCATTTTCTCTAGGGGCAGATGATTACCTTACCAAGCCAATTGATCGTGACAAATTCCTTAAAATGGTAACGAACTTGCTTGGCAACTCAACAAACAAAAGAATTTTAGTCGTTGATGATGATTCAAATACAAGAGACATTTTAGGGAGAGCTTTAAATGATGCCGGTTACGAAGCTTTCTTAGCTAGAGATGGAAAAGAAGGACTTGAAAATTTGGATAAAAACCCAGCACTCATTGTCCTAGATCTTGAAATGCCACGTATGGATGGTTTTGAATTTTTAGAGAACTTTGTTGAAATGGATTTTGAAGATAAACCTAATATTCTTGTTTATTCAGGTAAAGATTTATCAGAAGTACAAGAAGAACTTCTAAGAAAGAACGTTGCCGGGCTAGTTAAAAAGGATGAAGTATCCATTAATCAACTTCCTGGAATGGTTACTAAATTATTAGGGGCTAAGAGTTAAGCGCCTAAATTCGACTCAATTTTTTCTAAAAGCCTCTTAAAATCAACAGGCTTTGTATCAAAGTCGTCTGCGCCACATTCCAAGGCTTTTTGTCTATCGTGCTCCATTGCATGAGCAGTTAGAGCGATAATTGGAATATTTGAAATCTCGGGATCAGCTTTTGCCTGAGTAGTAGCTTCCCAGCCGTCTAGAACAGGAAGACCCATATCCATTAAAACTAAGTCTGGGCTTTCCGATTTCATTTTATCAAGTCCTTCCTGACCATCAAAAGCAAAGATGACGTCAAATTCTCTTCTTGTCAGTCTTCTGCCTAGCATGTCACGATTCATTTCATTGTCTTCAACGTAAAGAATCTTTTTCATAACTCTCTCCCTCAGCTATAAATAAACTGATTTCTTCCCCCCTCTTTTGCTTTGTAGAGTCTTTCGTCTGCAAGATTAACAAGTTCTTCTTGATCCTTAACCTCAGATGAATTAATAACTCCTCCACTTATAGTAATATTAATTTCAACATCTTGGAAGGGAATTGATAAGTCAACTACAGCCTTTCTAATATTCTCACAGTAGTCGTTTAAGCTCATTCCTTCTTTATTCTCTAAAACCGCAATAAATTCCTCTCCACCTACTCTGCCGATAACATTTTCACCGCATGCATCTCTTAAGCCATTAGCAACAGCTTTCAAAACCTCATCGCCTCCAGGATGTCCATAAGTATCATTTATGGATTTAAAAAAATCTATATCCATAGAGAGTAAAGAAAATTCATAACCTTTTTCTTGCGTCAGTTTCTCGAAACATTCCTCGATTTTGTCAAAAACAACCTGTCTATTATAGATTCCAGTTAGTGGGCAAGTAGTTGCTTTAAGATTTAATTCTTTTAATAACTCTTGCTCTCTTGCTCTGAAATATTTTGCTTCTAAACTCGCAATTGATTTCGCCATTAAAATTGTTCCATTCAATGGTTTGGGAAGATAGTCTGAGGCTCCTAACTTTATACATTTAGCTGTGCTATCAACATCATTGAATGCCGATACCATAATGATCGGCAACTCATCTCTATCATGGTTCTTCCTAAATCTTTTAAGGAGCTCTAATCCATTTATGTCCGGCAACATTACATCTAGCAAAATAAGATCAGGCGTCTTAGCATCCACTTCTTTGATTGCAGTTGTCCCATCCAGAGCAACTCTGCAAGAAAGCCCATTTTGAGTTAATCTTCTTTCCAAGACTTCACAGTTAGTCTTATTATCATCAACAATTAGCACATCGGATCCCTTAAGATAATCATCAATATCTAAACTGTAATCTATGTCTCCTAAAGATCTAAAGAGAGATTCAGCGTTCTGAATTTGGCCTTGTTCAGAATCTTCAGCAGCTTTTTCGTTTAAGTCACCTTTAATAAAATCTATAAATCTTTCTATGGCCGTCTCTGTTTCTCTCGATAAAGTTAAAATTGTATTTAAATCTTTAAGACACTCCTCAGATAAATCATCTTCAAAGTCTTCCATTAAGATTTCGCTATATCCAATTATTGCATTCAAAGGAGTACGAAGATTATGTCTAAGCTCTGAGTATTCTTGTGATGTCTTGACTTTTTTGTCTGCAGCCGTATTTTCTCTAAAGGCATCCTCATACTGACTCAAGAGCTTGTCTTCAGCTTCTTTAATTTGGTTTATTTCTGAACTGATATTGAGGTTGTTCTTTACACCAAACTCTTCTACCAAATCAATGTATTGTTCGATAGCTTCAGCAGGAGCTGCAAACTCTTGTTTAATTTGTGCCAGTAATATTTTTTCCGCGCCTTTAGAGGGTTTTTCCGAAACAGCCATTAAAATTCCTCCTTGAAATCCTTTAAAAACTGGGGTCTATGATGAAAATATCCTTGGCCTTTGTGGCACCCAAGTTCTAGAAATGTTTTCTGTTGTTCCTCAGTTTCAATCCCTTCAGCTAGCATACCTAGCTCCATGTTATTGCAAATTGTTACCACAAATCTAACAAGCTCTTGCGTATCTTCTTCAGACACAGTTCTAGCAAAATCCTTATCGAGCTTTACTAAAGTAATCGGCAAGTCTCTCAAATAACTTAATGAAGAGTAACCGGCTCCAAAATCATCCAGCGCGAGAGGTATTCCATGTTTTTTAAGTTTTTCAAAATACTCTGCAGCTCTCGACCTATCTTCAAGTTCTGCTGTTTCTGTGATCTCAAGTCCCAAATCTCCCGGATTAAGATTATTTTCTTTTACAAAATCTAAAATGAGATTACAAAAGTTTTCTTGCATAGCTGTATAAGCTGAAACATTAAGATAAACGGTGAAATCTAATTTTTTCTTTTTCTTAAATTCGAATACCTCCTTTAACTTCTGCATGGAAGCCAGCACTACAAGAGAAAATAAGCTTTCTCCTTCAACCAGAGGTATTAATTTATCATTTGGGATGATATCTCCTTTTTCGTCTCTTAATCTAAGTAGTGTTTCCACACTAACTAAGTCTCCTGTAGCAAGGTCATATTGTTTTTGGTAAGCCATGTCTATGCGATCATTTTCTAGACAGGAAATGGTATTTTTCAAAGCATCCAAAGCTGTCTCGGACTGAGCTAAGACCTCTATCAAAAAGAAAGATTCTTCTTTATCCAAAGGAATTTCGTGAACTCGAGATCTCAATAAAAATTTTATTTTTCTCAATGAGAGTTCAAGATCGGATTGAAATGAAGACCCAATTGCTTCTATTTTCTTCGACGTACCATGAGATATTATTGGAGCGATGCCAATGTCACTTATTTCAGTTGTATCAAAAACATATTGAGCAGATTGATTCATCCATTCCACCCCATCATCTTTACAAAAAATCAAATAGGGACTTGGATGATGTTGCAGGGATTTAATTAGGTATTTAGCCTGTTGATCTTCAATTATTGTCATCTTCTATAAGTTCCTCAACAACTTCAACGAAGCTATCGTTAAATGTATTTTTCATGAAAGACCAAAGTTTTAAGTGATATTTTGATTTAAAAAGTGTTTTGAAAGATCTCTTATAATTTTCCCATTCTCCTTTATCGATCATGCCAATTGTGTATTGATAATGTTGGTTTTCTCTAGACCGTAACATTATGCTGAAATATGACATGTATTTGGCATCTTCTTCAGGAGTAAGTTCCTCATCGTTTCGCAGTTTTAACTTAATCTTAACCATACTTTTTTTCATGCCTTCTAAAGCAATTTCTTGATGACTATCAGCGACATTCTGCCTAGCATTTGCTCGTGCTACTCTATTTTGCTCTCTCATTTCTTGTATTAAATAATAAATTGAAGCTACAGCTCCAATTGCTGCCAATGCTCCAACAATGCTATTAAAGTACTCAATAAAAAAATTCATGTTTTATTCCAAAAAATTGAGAATGATAAGCTTAATTGTTTTGTTCGTTTATTTAAACGATTTTTTAAAATAAATAAGGGATGAGTCTTGCTTTAACTTTTTTACAATAATCTTCATATCCTTCTAAATCATTAAGAAGAGTTTTTTCTTCAACGTTTATTCTCGATCTCAAAGCTATTGCTAAAAAAGTCAGACTAAGAAAAAGTGATAGATAAGTACCTAACCAAACATTTACTCCAGTTATAAAAAAAATAAAACCCGTATACATTGGATGTCTTACCAAGGAATAAATGCCTGTATCTATAACTTTCTGACCTCTTTCTTCTTGAATGGTGACAGTAGTTTCTGCAAACTCATTTGCATTCATTGACGCCATAACAAAAAGCATGCCAAGGATATAAATAGCCAAGCCAATATTTTTTATATTGCCTTCAAAACTAGAAGAGAGGTTTAAATGAAAAATATCTATCGGCGCCAAAGATAGTCCTACAACAATTGCAGATAACATCAAGACTGTTGCTAGTCTATCTTCTTTTGGCTGAGTCTCTGAATCGTAATTCATTCGCGCTTCAATACTTGCTGGCTTAACAATGAGCAAGTATGCAGAAGCTAGAATTGTTATTAGAAAGTGAATGGTAAGAAACAAAAGTGCATCTGGCCAATTTAGTCTTAAAGCGGGTAAATATAAAAAAATACCCAACAATGCGGTTTGAAAAAGTATCCCAAAGAAAGTTTTTACCCACAACATGTTTGTTCTCCAAAGTTATGTTATCAAAAATCCTTAATTAGTTGTTTTTTACTAAAAACTTTTCAACTGCCTTTGAAAAGATATCATTTTTATCGCCTGCTACCATATGTGCTGCATTGCTAATTTCTTCAAATTCAGCGTGAGAAACTACTTTTAAGAAATAATCTTTATCTTCCTCTGTTAAAACGTCACTCAAACCACCTCTTATTAATAACGTAGGAATATTTAAAAAATTAGCAGCCTCTTCCAAATGTCCAAAATACTCTTTTATGTCTTGGCCTTGTCTGCCTTGGAGGAATTTTGGATCCCAATGCCAATAAAACCTATCATCCTTTTTTCTTAGGTTTTTATGCAATCCGCTTAAGTCTTTTGGTTTTTCTCTGTGAGGTAAAAAGTCAGATATATAGTCAGCAGCCTCTTCTAAAGATGAAAATCCGTTTTCGGCAGATCTCATAAATTCTACAATTCTGTCCGAGCCATCTTGATTGGGATAAATGCCTATATCTACCATCGTAAGGGTTTTACATAAATTTGAATAATCCGGATCTCCAGCTAAAGATAAGGATGTCATTCCTCCAAGGGAAGCACCAACTAAATTTGCAGACTTATCATAATGTTTAATAATCGAGATCAAATCTTTTTTATGATCATGAATCTTGTAGTCTCCTGTTTCTGACCAAAAACTATCTCCATGTCCTCTTAGATCATAAGTAATAACGTGAAAACCTTTTTTTGAGATATTTTCTGCTGCATTGTCCCAAGCGAATCTAGTCTGACCACCGCCATGCAAAAAAATTACTAGAGGATCAGATTCTTTACCATAGATGGAGCCGGCAATATCATTACCTTCAAAATTTTTGAAAACTTTTAACATCTATGAGTTAGATCCACTGAGTTACAAATTCAGAGGTGTCCATTTCAGGAATCTTTTTTTGTTTTCCTGAAGCTGTGCCTACGTAAAGATATCCGATTACTTTTTGATTTTCTTCTAATTCGAGATACTTGGAAATTTTTTCATTAAGTGCAAAAACTCCGGTTCTCCACATACCAGCATAATTTAGAGCATTTAACGCAAGTAATATATTTTCCGCAGCGGCCGCAGTAGAGAGCATTTGCTCTATTTCAGGAACTTTTGGATGATTCTTGATTTCAGAAATTAAAATGACAATCATTGGTGCGCGAAATGGTGCCTCTCTATATTTTTGCAATGTCTCATCGGTAACATCCTCAATGTTGTCCTTAGCAAAATCTACAAAAATAGATGAAAGTTTTTCTAGGCCCTTGCCCGTTACTTGAATAAATCTTGAGGGTCTTTGCCAAGCATGATCGGGTGCTCTAAGAGCAGCCTGATAAATTAGCTCCATTTCTTTTTCAGAAGGATAAGGTTCAGACAATTCTCTGGGAGAGTTTCTATTGAGAATATTATTTAGTGCTTCATTCATTGTTACTTAATTTTCCTTATATCCTGACATCTTATCCCAAGCTTTGACTTTATTTTCTGAAATTCCAGCTTCGATTACATCGCCACGATATCTTTTATAAGTATAAGGAATAATAAGTTTTCTCGTATTGAAGATAAAAACTGCAATTCCCCAAACGTTGAACAAAATGCAAATGATAAAAATTTCTACTCTGATCAGGTCGGAAAACAATAAGAACATGGTAATTGAAAGATATGTCTCAGGCTTAGTTAAAAACATAGCTATTCCCACTTTTCCAGGAGGCATGATCATCCACAAAAGCATCATAATTAGTGCTAGACCTATAAACAGGAGTTCAATTTCAAATCTAGTGACTGCGCCCTCTATGATGCCGTTTAGAGCAATGAAACCGAGAAAAAAACAAACAATGGCATGAAATTTATGTTGCATTTTGTCTTCCATGAATAAATACGCATTTAATTTTCCATTGAGTTTTGTCCAAGAAGGCAGTTTTCTAAAAAAATCATCAAAGATTTCAAAGATACCTAGGCCTAAATAAACTATTGCTTCAACCCAAAGAACTATTTTTAGAGCGAGTGTTAATTCAAAAAGCTCTGTTGAAGTCACTTATTCTGGAATAAAAGTTTTAACCAAATACAGTGGTTACCAAGACAGGTCCTGAAATGATCATTGCCCATATTGCTTGAATCAATATCACTAACCAAGAGAAAAGAATACCCATTTGTCTAAAAATGACGTGTCCACCACCAGTTAATGCATAAGCATGCAAAACTCTAGCAAAGACGAATAAATCCCCCAAAATAATAATTGCTAAGTCTGGGATCTCGCCAATAATTTCGAGTGCAAACGATAAAGCAAGAAAAATAAGAGCATATTCAATAAAGTTCCCATGTGCTCTTTGAGCAGCCAATAATTCTTCACTATCCCCAGTACCAAGGCTAATTTCAGTTTTAAGTCTTTGTCTTACAGTAAGAAAAGATAGAATAATTGCAAAAAGACCGAGAGCCCCTGCATAGAACAAACTTATCATTTAAAATTAATTGTAGTTATTGCTGCTGAGCTCAAGACCTTTTAGATCCCCTTTATCACGCCATTTTTTCATAAGTTTGAAAAAATTCAGTGCTCCTCCGCCGTAAGGATTATTTTGTGGAGCCTGCATAGGCTTACCTTCATTATTGTAATAACCTGGGGTGCAACTTTCTTGAAAACTCAACATGTCTCTTGAGTTATCTATGATAGTTTTTACCCAATTTTCCTCACCTTCTTTTGAAGCCTCAACTAGAGACATATTCTTTTCTCTCATGGATTTTAAAATATATGCAAGGTGGATACTCTGTTCATCTAAAGAATGAGTATAGTTTGCTGTGAAGCCAGCTTGTTGAGGGCCAAAGAAAAAACTATTTGGGAATCCGCGACTGTGCATACCGTGCATAGTAGATAGACCATCTTTCCACTTATCCATTATTGAAAGACCTTTTCTGCCATAAATTTCATAACCACTTCTTCTGGTGTAGTCAGTTCCCACCTCAAAGCCTGTAGCAAATATGATGCAGTCAACTTCATATTCTTTGCCGTCAAAGAAAATGCCCTTTTCAGTGATTTTATCTAGGCCCTTACCTTGAGTATCAACCAAAGTCACATTTTCGCGATTGTAAGTATCTAGGTATTCATCATGGAAACATGGGCGTTTGCAAAATTGTCGGTAATAAGGCTTTAAAGATTCCGCTACGTTTGGATCTTTTACTATTTCTTCAGCTCTAGCTCTGATTTGCTCCATTTTGGCAAAATCTACCATTTCAACTTTATTCGAGATATTTTCTTTCCCAACAAAGTTCATAAATTTATCGGCCATATATGGCTTGAGGCCTTTTTTATAAAAATCTTTATTGAATGGTGCAAGTAATGCCCACAAAGCCATTCTGAGTTTAGATGGTCCTGATGCCCTGAATGCTGACAATATAGTTCTGAAAATTTCAGTCCAACCATCGTTTACTAAATCTTCTCCGCTGAATTCCCCTGCTAGAAATCCTTCAAAGTTAGCTCTTCTTTTTTCATGCCACCCAGGCTTCATAGAATTAAACCAAGCTTCATCGGTTTCTCTATTTGCTCTCACGTCTATCGACGAAGGAGTTCTTTGAAAAACATAAAGCTCTTTTGCAGATGCTCCCAAATGAGGAATGCATTGTACAGCAGTTGCTCCTGTACCAATGATGGCTACTTTTTTGTCGGAAAGATTTTTCAGGTCTCCGTGAGAAGATCCTCCGGTATATTCGTAATCCCAACGACTTGTATGAAAAGTATGTCCTTTGTAGTCATTAATTCCATGAATTGCAGGCAACTTTGGCCTGTTCAAAGGCCCATTTGAGTGAACTACAAAATTCGCAGTTATTTCATCGCCTTTGTTGGTTTTGATTGTCCATAATCCAGAATCATCCGACCACTTTGTCTCAGTGACTTCTGTTTGTAAAATTGAGTTTTCGTAAAGCTTAAACTTTTCAGCAATAACACCGCAGTACTCTAGAGTCTCAGGCGCATTGGTGTATTTTCTTTTGGGGACAAAGCCTGTTTCTTCAAGCAAAGGAAAGTAAATATAAGATTCAATGTCACATGAGGCTCCAGGATATCTGTTCCAATACCAAGTCCCTCCAAAATCTCCGCCTTTTTCAATGATTTTGAAATCATCAAATCCTGCTTCTCTTATCCTTGCAGCGGCAAGCATTCCACCAAAACCACCGCCGATAATTGCAATTTCAGTATGAAGTTTTAAAGATGCCCTTTCTGCTTTTTTTTCAACATATGGATCTTCTACAAAATATGAGAAATCACCTTTTACTTCCTGATACTGGTCGTTCCCATCAGAGCGAAGACGTTTATCTCTTTCCTCTCTGTACTTTTGACGAAGCTTTTCTGGATCAAAATCAAAATTTTCTATATTTGCTGCCATATCGAATTACCTTAATAAATTTAAAAAAATATAACTTATGACATTTCTCGTGTCAAAAGATTGTTTTTCTGCAAAGAATTATGCAAGAAAAATAGGAATATTAGATTTATAGATAAGTATCCTGCCAAAGGAATAATATATTTGTTCGCTTCAGGAAAGAAAAAAGAAGTTAGGAAAACTCCTATTAAAAAAACTATTCTGAAAACATCTGCCAGCAAAGCCTTCTTGCTGTCCAACCACAAAGAAACACAATATGCTGTTGAAACCATTGCTATAGCAACAACAATACCTTGCAGTAGGTTCAGTTCACCCAATTCAATAAAGACTGTGCTGATAAGAGACACGAATATCAGTTGAAAGAAAGCGTAACTTTTGGACGCAAAAGAGGAATTAGGATTGTATTTTTCAAAATTTTGAACATCGAAATCTATTTTTGGAGATAAATGACCTGAGTCGGTTGGAATCCATCTGGTTGGTGCAACCAAGACATAAAGCTTATCCTTAAGATTTTTTGTATGGAATATTTCTCTTAGCATCTTCACATAAATATGAAGATTTGCCCAAACAGGATTAAAGGTTTTTAAAGGACCCCTTATGCCATAAACAGGAGAAACATTTTCTTCCTCCTCCTTGAAAGTTCCAAACAATCTATCCCAAATAATAAATACCCCGCCATAATTCTTATCTATGTATTCCTCATTTTGAGCATGGTGAACTCTGTGATTAGAGGGAGAAACGAAAAATAACTCGAACCATCCCAATTTAGAAACATGTTCTGTGTGAACCCAAAATTGATAAATCAAATTAATGGAAGCTACCGAAACAAAAACATAAGAAGGCACGCCGATAATGAAAAGCGGAATATAAAATACCCAAGTCAAAAAGAAACCTGTGCCAGTCTGTCTTAAGGCAGTAGATAAATTGTAATCCTCGCTTTGGTGATGAGCTACATGCGATGCCCAAAAAATTTGTCTCTCGTGACTGATTCTGTGAAACCAATAATAAAAGAAGTCATAGGCAACAAAGGCAATGATCCAAGTAAGAATTGAACTTGAATCCCATCTTGGCAATGAAAAATGTGTTTCCACAAAGAAGAAAACTGCTCCACCTAAACCTATTTTCAATGCCGAACTAGTAGACCGAAGCGCTCCCATAAACATACTAGACAAAGCATCATTGGCTCGGTAAGTATTGTTATTTTTTAACCAACCATAAGATAGTTCTATTAGAATGGCTAATAAGAAAAACGGAACTGCATACGGAACATAATCCATAATTTCTATAGTTGTTTAATTGCACAAAGCTTGTTGCCTGAGGGATCTCTCAAATAAGCTAAGTACATTTTCATGCCTTCAAATTCTCTAACGCCAGGCGCATCTTCAATTGAAATTCCACCAGCTTCAAGGCCTGCTGCATGCCATTTATCTCCCTGAGCTTCATCTTCTATATTGAATCCGATAGTTGAGCCATTTCCTGCTGAAGCTGGCTCCCCGTCAATAGGCTCTGAAATACAGAAAGTCATTCCCTCTAAAAAATAAAAGTAACGAGTTTGACCAGTAAGATTTGGAACCATGAGTCCTGGTTTTGCACCTAAAACTCCTAAAACATTGTCGTAAAAAGTTTTAGATTCCTCAATATTGTTTGCTCCAACCATGATATGACTAAACATAATTACCCCTGTGATTTATTTTTAATTTTTAGAAGGGTCTGTCGCCTACGACTGTAACCCTTTCAACCTTTCTTACTTGCGGCCAATAGTCTGATACGGCGTAGTGTTGGCACGCTCTATTATCCCAAAAAGCAATCGAATCCTTTTCCCAGATAAATCGACACTGATACTCAGGTATTGCCGCTTGGGCATATAAGAAATCTAGCATAATGGAAGATTCTGTAGCATCCCAGTCTTTTATATATTGTGTAAAAGCTTTGTTTACGTATATAACTTTTTGTTTTGTATCCGGATGCGTACGAATCACAGGATGTTCAGGGCTTGGATACTTTTGATTAAAAGCCTCTATTTCTGCTTCACTTTTGCCTTGTTTTATTAATCTTTGTCTAAAACCAGCAAAATCATGAACAGCAATTGCTCCTTCTAACTTTTTCTTCACTTCTTCAGACAGCCCATCATAGGCCATGCACATGTCAGAAAATAAGGTATCGCCTCCAACCTGAGGACCCTCGATCATGCGCAGAATAGATCCCAAGGAAGGTTCTTCCCTCCAAGTAACATCAGAGTGCCAAGTGTTTTCTCTACCTTTGCTCTTTTCGTTGTGAGTTATGCTGAGAACTTCTGGATATCCTTCTTTGTGCGGCGCAAAAGGATGAACTTCCAGTTCACCAAATTGTTTTGCAAACCTTAAATGATCTTCGGTACTGAGATGCTGCTTGCGAAAAAAAATTACTTTGTAAATGAGTAGAGCTTGGTAAATCAATTCATAAGTTTCCTTATTGAAATCTTCTCTTAAATCGATTTCCAGAAGCTCTGCTCCAATATTTGGAGACAATTGATTAACTTTGAAAGGCAAATCCAATTTTTCAAAATTTTCAAAATTCAAATTTTTCATTTAAATATAGGTTAAAAAATTTAAAGTTCATTTACAACCTCATCATAAGATGGCATTGATTTAGCAGCACCTTTTTTGGTCACTGATAATGATGCTGCACAATTTGCGAATTTAACGGCAGAAAGCATATCTGGATTTTCCGAAAGAGAAAATCCCAGGGCCCCTACGAAACAATCTCCTGCACCAACTGTATCAATAGCTTCAACTTTTCTTGATTTGAAATATTTTCTTTTTCCATTTGCATATGCAAATACTCCTAAATCTCCCAGGGTAATAACAACATTTACATGCGAGGGAATATTTAACGAGGAAAAATTCTTATCGATAAAATCTATATCAACTGAGTGGGGAGCCTTATTGAGAAGGCCTAAAAATTCAGTCTCATTAACTACTAAAATATCTGTTTGCTCCAACAATGATTTTGATGGTTCTTTGTACGGAGCTAAATTGAGTATCGTTAAACAATTTTTTTGTTTCGCGCGCTTGAATAAATCTGAAGTCTCAACTTCTTCCAGCTCCATCGTACCAATTACAATTGAGCAAGCTTCTAATTCCTTATTGCTTACTTGTTTGCTTTTGGAATTCTTATTTATGCCTGGAAAAGCGACGACTTCATTTCTGCCATCTTCTAGTACGTTAATTAATGCAACGCCAGATTGTCCTTTCTTCCTGCTCAAGTTCTTAATATTTACATTTTCTCTCTCGATCAAAGACTCTAGATCCTGACCAAATAAATCTTTGCCAATGGTTCCTACAAAACTTACCTTTGCGCCCAGTCTCGCTAAAGCAACTGCTTGATTCGCACCTTTTCCTCCCAAAAAGAATTCTATTGAGTTTGCTTCAATTGTTTCGCCTTCTTCAGGAGATCTAGGAAGATAAGCAAAAAGATCCATATTAATGCCACCAAAAACAATAAAGTCAGACATCTTTTATGATTTTTTTAATTGCGAACTTATATTTTCTCGGAGATTCTCTGTTCTTTGAATAAGATTTTCTAAACTTAATTCTCCTATGCCGGATATGGTAGTGTTAACTTTACCTTTCCAAGGATCGGTCCACTTTGATGGAATCTCGCCATTAGCAAGACCAAACAATCCGCCAACAGTTGCTCCATTGCAATCGGTNTCCCATCCCGCTGAAACTGCTTCACCTANTGCTTCATCAAAAGAATCTTGAAAACTTAAAAAAGCCCAAACAACTATGGCTAAATTATTGAGGCTATGGACTGGGGAAAGATCTTTATATTTGTCTATGATTTTGTTGCAAGCTTTACCGANATTTTTTNTCCCTACTTCCACTGCTTTATAGGCATCTGAAGTTTTGTCTATGTATTTTAAAGCTTCTTCAACTGCATCTATTCTCTTTTCTTTNACTGGTATTAGAGCTGCAAGAGCAGCAATATATGCAGAACATTCTACGGCACACCCTCTATGAGATAGGCGCGCGTCTTTTCTTGCCAAGTCTGCAGCTATTGCCGGATTGCCAGGCAGAACCCAACCATACATATCGATTCTTATTTGTGCTCCAATCCAATCATTAAACTCATTATCGCTCAGAGTATCGATATCAAATTTTCTTTCTCCGCCCCACTGATAATCAAAGTTCATGTTTTTTAGTAACTTGATGTACGCCTCTCTTTCTGCCGTAAAAGTAGCACCAGCTGGCAGTTTGTTAATCCATGTCCTTGCAATGTCATCTGTATCAAGTTTTAAGCCATGTTCTTCGAGCATCATTAAAGCTAATACTGTGTAAGTGATGTCGTCATCTTGTTCAGCTCTATTAATTTTTCCCTTGCAACAATTAATTGATAAGCCTTTTATTAATGGATGCTCGACATGATTTATATAATCCCTCAA